>ERZ507372.53-NODE-53-length-39765-cov-9.25336_pt1 | contig 39765 bp, 43 predicted proteins | sample MGYA00513726_ERZ507372 | MGnify/ENA metagenome assembly ERZ507372 | reverse complement strand
GCTCTTCCGATCTGCCTGTTCAATATTCGTGCGTAGCTCTCCGGCGTTGATGCCAGCCGAAGTTAATAAAGGACGTACCGATCCCCCTTCCTGATTCAGCAAGGCGCTCATAAGATGAAGAGGTTCGATGAATTGGTTGTCGTGCCCAAGCGCAAGGGACTGGGCATCGGCAAGAGCAAGCTGGAATTTATTGGTAAGACGATCCAGACGCATAACTCCTCCCATAACAGGTCAAATTTGCTACTGGAGATTAAATGAGGTCATCCCTCAATTATTCAAGGTTAAAGACCTGAACTATGCAAAAATAAGTTTGCCTTCTGGATCGTCTTAGTTCGGCAGGTTATATCAGCCAGATGAAACTTGCCATACGACCCGTCATCTTGTCGCGGCGATAAGAGAAAAAATCATCCTTTTCGCTGAGGGTACAGCGGTCACCGCCGTAAATCTGCTCAACGCCAACGCCCGCCAGACGCTGACGAGCCAGTTGATAAATATCAGCAAAATATTTTTCACCCGCGGGACGAAATGCACGTTCCGCCAGGGCATCTTTTGCCATAAAAGCTTCCCGCACTTCCGGGCCGACCTCAAACGCATCCGGCCCAATGGCGGGCCCAAGCCAGGCCATGATATTTTCCGGTTTATCGGCGAAACAGGCGATGGTTTCTTCCAGTACGCCTTCGCACAGCCCTCGCCAACCGGCATGCGCAGCCGCAACTTCAGTACCCGCGCGGTTACAAAAAAGCACCGGCAGGCAGTCAGCGGTCATCACCGCGCAGACCGTCCCCGGCACATTGCAGTACGAAGCATCCGCTCGCTTTGACTCGTACGGTCCGCCATCGAGTCGCAAAACTGCCGTACCGTGAACCTGCTCCAGCCATACCGGATATGACGGCAGGCCGCCAGCGGCGAACATACGCCGACGGTTCTCTTCTACGTGCTGTAGATTGTCTCCACAATGGGCGCCGAGATTAAGTGAATCGTATGGCGATAAACTTACCCCGCCAACGCGCGTGGAACTACAGGCAGCCACGCCTTCCGGCATCGGCCATTGCGGTACAATCAGTTTAGTCATAGCCAGTCGATATCGTCTTTATGGGCTTCAAAATCCGCGCGCATGGCATCAATCAAATCCACCATGTCCTGTGGAATTGGCGCATGCCATTCCATCTCAATTCCGCTGATCGGATGGTATAAGCGTAGCATGGTGGCATGCAGCGCCTGACGATCGAACTTCCGCAGGGCAGCGATGAACTCTTCGGATGCCCCTTTGGGCGGACGCGGGCGACCGCCGTAGACCTGATCGCCCACCAGCGGGTGAGTAATGTGTGCCATATGTACGCGAATCTGGTGCGTACGGCCGGTTTCCAGGCGCAAACGCAGCCGAGTATGGATGCGAAAATGCTCCATAATCCGGTAGTGTGTTACCGCCGGTTTTCCCATGGGATGTACCGCCATATGCGTACGCTTGGTCGGGTGGCGGCTAATCGGTTCTTCAACCGTTCCGCCAGCCGTCATATGACCAATCGCCACCGCCTCATACTCGCGGGTGATTTCGCGCAGCTGCAGGGACTCCACCAGTCGGGTTTGCGCCGGAATAGTCTTCGCGACCACCATCAAACCGGTGGTGTCTTTATCAAGACGGTGCACAATCCCCGCACGCGGCACGTCAGCAATGGCCGGATAGTAGTGCAACAGCGCATTCAGCACAGTACCGTCAGGGTTGCCCGCGCCAGGATGCACAACTAAATCGCGCGGTTTATTAATTACGAGGATGTCATCATCTTCATAAACGATATTGAGCGGAATATCCTGTGCCTGGAAACGAACTTCTTCTTCGATTTCAACATCGATAGCAATCGTCTCCCCTCCCAGAACTTTCTCTTTCGGCTTGTCGCTGACGCTGCCGTTTACCAGCACTCTCTGGTCAAGGATCCATTCTTTTATGCGCGAACGCGAATAATCCGGGAACAATTCGGCCAAAGCCTGATCTAAGCGTTGTCCGAGTTGATTTTCGGACACCGTTGCGTTGAGTTGTACTCGTTGTGCCATATACAGCTTCTTCGTTTTAACGTTGGGTTTTACGGCTTTGCCGTTTAATATAGTGTGCTATTGTAGCTGGTCTTAATCGGGAGCAGGAACAGAGATTCTCCCGCATAAACATTTTGAGGAAGTCAAAACGTCATGACGCGCATGAAATACCTGGTGGCAGCAGCCACACTGAGCCTGGCTTTGGTGGGTTGCTCTGGCTCAAAGGAGGAGGTGCCCGATAATCCGCCGAATGAGATCTACGCGACCGCTCAGCAAAAGCTGCAGGACGGTAACTGGAAACAGGCAATAACGCAACTGGAAGCCTTGGATAACCGTTATCCCTTTGGACCTTATTCCCAACAGGTGCAGTTGGACCTGATTTATGCGTACTACAAAAACGCAGACCTGCCGCTGGCTCAGGCAGCCATCGATCGCTTTGTACGCCTGAACCCTACGCATCCTAACATTGATTACGTCATTTATATGCGTGGTCTGACAAATATGGCGTTGGATGACAGTGCGCTGCAGGGCTTCTTTGGCGTCGATCGCTCCGATCGCGACCCACAACACGCGCGTGATGCCTTTAACGACTTCTCCAGGCTGGTCCGTGGCTATCCTAACAGTCAGTACTCTACCGATGCTTACAAGCGTATGGTGTTCCTGAAGGATCGCCTGGCGAAGTACGAGCTATCAGTGGTCGATTACTATACCGATCGTGGCGCATGGGTTGCAGTAGTTAACCGCGTCGATGGCATGCTGCGTAATTACCCGGATACGCAGGCCACCCGTGATGCGCTACCGAAGATGGAAAATGCCTACCGTCAGATGCAAATGAACGCTCAGGCTGACAAGGTTGCGAAGATCATTGCGGCTAATAGCAAGAACACCTGATAGTCGGTCGCTAAACAAAACGGCAGCCCAAGGGCTGCCGTTTTTTTATTCGTTAAATAGTTTAGCTGAAGCGGTTTAGCCCCGAGTTAACTCATCAAATATGGCTCTCATTCTATCATTCGACAAGTAAAATCTCGCCTGTTCCTGTCCTTTCTCACAAAACAGATTCGTTGACAAAAAGTGACAATAAAATGTGATTTAAATCACGCTTTTTGACATTAGGCGAGGTATGCTGAATTCACCAAGACGGGAAAGACAAGAGGTAAAATTTATGACAATGAACATTACCAGTAAACAAATGGAAATTACTCCGGCAATTCGCCAGCACGTCGCAGACCGTCTCGCCAAACTGGATAAATGGCAAACTCACTTAATCAACCCGCATATCATCCTCTCTAAGGAGCCGCAGGGTTTTGTCGCTGACGCAACCATCAATACGCCGAACGGTCACCTGGTTGCCAGCGCACGGCACGAAGACATGTATGCCGCAATCAACGAATTGATCAACAAGCTGGAACGGCAGCTAAATAAAGTGCAACACAAAGGGGAAGCCCGCCGCGCCGCCACATCGGTGAAAGAGGCAGGCTTTGTGGAAGAAGAAGAGTAATCCTTAACTTAAGCTTGTGTCATGCCACGCGCCTTCGGGCGCGTTTTTTATTGACAGAGTGAAAACAGTACAGGTACTGTAATCCCCACTAACTCAAGGAATTCATCGTGAAACTCATCCCGTTCTTCTTCGCATTCTTTTTTACCTTCCCCTGAATGGGAGGCAATTCGTCGTGTGATAAAGAATGCGAAGACGAACAATAAGGCCTCCCAAAAGGGAGGCCTTTTTTATTGATAATCAATAACAAGAAAGGCAACACATATGACCGAGGAAAACCCATTACTGGCCCTACGCGATAAGATCAGCGCTCTGGATGAAAAACTGCTGGCGCTGCTGGCGGAACGCCGCGGCCTGGCCGTAGAGGTTGGAAAAGCCAAGCTGGCATCGCACCGGCCGGTGCGGGATATCGACCGCGAGCGCGATCTGCTTGAACGCCTGATGACGCTGGGAAAAAAACACCATCTTGATGCCCACTACATCACACGCCTGTTTCAACTCATTATTGAAGACTCGGTCCTTACCCAGCAAACGCTGCTCCAGCAGCATCTGAATAAAATTAATCCGCACTCTGCACGAGTCGCGTTTCTCGGGCCCAAAGGTTCATACTCGCATCTTGCGGCTCGTCAGTATGCCGCCCGCCACTTTGAACAGTTTATCGAAAGCGGCTGCGCTAAATTCGCGGATATCTTTGAGCAAGTGGAAACCGGTCAGGCTGATTACGCCGTCGTCCCTATTGAAAATACCAGTTCTGGCGGCATCAATGATGTTTATGACCTTCTGCAGCACACCAGCCTATCTATCGTTGGCGAGCTGACGCTGCCTATCGATCACTGCGTGCTGGTTTCAACATCCACCGATGCGCAACAGATTACGACGGTCTACAGCCATCCGCAGCCGTTCCAGCAGTGCAGCCAGTATCTAAGCCGCTATCCGCACTGGAACATTGAATATACCGATAGCACGTCTTCGGCGATGGAAAAGGTCGCTCAGGCAAAATCGCCAACCGTTGCCGCTCTGGGCAGCGAAGCAGGCGGAGCGCTGCACGGTTTGCAGGTACTGGAACATTGCCAGGCTAACCAGACGCAAAACATCACCCGCTTCCTCGTTCTGGCGCGTAAAGCGGTGGAGGTCTCCGATCAGGTGCCAGCGAAAACCACTCTGTTGATGGCTACCGGCCAGCAAGCCGGGGCCCTGGTAGAAGCGCTACTGGTGCTGAGAAACCATAACCTGATTATGACCAAGCTGGAATCGCGTCCTATTCATGGCAATCCGTGGGAAGAGATGTTTTATCTGGATATCCAGGCCAACCTGGAGTCAATGCCAATGCGTAAGGCATTAAAAGAGCTGGCCGAGATAACCCGTTCAATGAAAGTACTGGGATGTTATGCCAGCGAAAACGTGGTGCCGGTCGATCCGGTTTAACGTTCTGTAAACGGCAACTTCTTCATCCCTGCCACGGTCACCGGCAGGGTGAAGATCGCGCCGGAAAGCGGATATTTCGCCAGCTCTTCAGCATCCATATTCTCCCGCGTGGTCGTGATATAGAGCGTTTTCATATCCGCTCCGCCAAAGCACACCATCGTCGGGCAACGCACCGGTAGACGGTACTCCTCCAGTTGCTCACCCGTCGGAGAAAAGCGCGCAATACGCCAACCGTCAAACATCGCGCTCCAGTAGCAACCTTCAGTATCGATGGCCGCGCCATCAGGAATGCCCTCACCGGGCTGAAAGCGACGAAAGACCTCGCGTTTACCCACCTCGCCCTGCTCATCCAGCGGTGTACGATAGATAACGGCATTGGGCGTATCCGAGGTATACATCCACCGCTTGTCTTCACTAAATGCCAGACCGTTGGCGCCATGAATGTCGCACTGGATAACCTGCGGAGAGAGATCGTTATCAACGCGCATCAAGAGCGCGCCGTTAAAATCTCCCGGTCCCCAGAAAGTCCCGGCATAAAAGCGGCCATCGCGATCGGTTCCGCCATCGTTAAAACGGGCTAATTGCGGATTACTGGGGTTATCGCAGACTTTTCGCTGCAGTAATCCATGAACATCGGTGAGCCAGATACCGCTACGTAAAGCGACGATAAAACCGCCCTTTTCGCGTAGTGCAAAACAGCCGGGCTCTTCGGGAAACTGCAGTACCTGATGATCGCCCGTCTGCACGTCGTAGCGATGAATCTCGCACTCCATAATATCGGCCCAGTACAATGCCTGTTCGGCTTCGCTCCAGGTCGGACATTCCGGTAAATGCCCGGTGTAATCAAACAGCGGTTGTGGTTCAGCCATCGTTTTCATCCCTATAAAAAAAGCCAGCGGGTCACCCCTCTGGCTTTATTGTATACGTCTTTTAACACTTACTGCCGATTATCATTTGCCTGACGCAGCAACGTCCGGCTTTCGCTCTGGAAGCGCTGGGCATAATCACCGAACCAGTGCTCGACCTTACGGAAGCTGTCAATGAATGCCTGTTTATCCCCTTGTTCCAGCAGGCCGATAGCTTCACCGAAGCGCTGGTAATAGCGCTTAATCAGCGCCAGATTGTTTTCTGAGGACATAATAATATCTGCGTAGAGCTGCGGATCCTGGGCGAACAGCCGGCCAACCATCGCCAGTTCAAGGCGATAAATCGGTGACGACAGCGCCAGAAGTTGCTCAAGTCGCACGTTCTCTTCGGCCAGGTGCAGGCCATAAGCGAAGGTGGCAAAATGGCGCAACGCCTGAATAAAGGCCATGTTCTGATCGTGTTCGACGGCGCTAATACGATGGAGCCGCGCGCCCCAGACCTGGATTTGTTCCAGGAACCACTGGTACGCCTCAGGCTGGCGACCATCGCAATACACCACAACCTGCTTCGCCAGGCTGCCGCTGTCAGGCCCAAACATGGGGTGTAATCCCAATACCGGTCCGTTATGCGCGGCCAGCATCGCCTGTAGCGGTTCCGCTTTCACCGAGGCCAGGTCGACCAGAATGCAGTCCGCCGGCAGCGGCGGCAGTTGAGCAATCGTTGCCGCTGTTTTGTGAATCGGTACGCTGACGATGACCATTCCGGCATCGGCGACGATCTCCTCGGCCCGAGACCAGTCGTCTTTCTCGAGGATACGCACCTGATATCCGGAAAGCGTCAGCATTTTTTCAAACAGTCGCCCCATTTGCCCGCCGCCGCCGACGATCACCACCGGACGCAGATTCGGATAAAGCGTTTTAAAACCTTTATCGTTCTCGCTGGAGTAAGACTCACGCATGACACGACGCAAAACATCTTCGATAAGATCCGGCGGAACCCCTAGCGCCTCAGCCTCCTCACGGCGGGAGGCCAGCATCGCCGATTCACGTTCAGGGACGTAAATCGGCAGACCGTATTGGCTTTTAACTTCTCCGACTTCCGCAACCAGCTCCAGGCGCTTAGCCAGCAGTTCCAGCAGCGCTTTATCGACTTCATCAATTTGATCGCGTAACGCGGTCAGTTCAGCAACCATATAATCCTCTTACGCCAGACGAGCCGCCAGATGGCCTCGCAGATCCTTATCAAGTTCGCGGAGCAACGCATCGGTGGTTTCCCAACTAATGCAGGCATCGGTCACGGAGACACCGTATTTCATATCGCAACGCGGCTGCTCAGAGGACTGGTTTCCTTCGTGGATATTGCTCTCAATCATCAGACCAATAATGGAACGATTACCATCTTTAATCTGCGCGACGACGGATTCAGCAACCGCAGGCTGGCGGCGGTAGTCTTTATTAGAATTCCCATGGCTGCAATCTACCATCAGAGAGGGTTTCAGTCCCGCCTGAGTCATCTCTTTTTCGCACTTCGCGACATCTTCCGGGCCGTAGTTGGGCGCTTTACCGCCACGCAGAATGACGTGTCCGTTTGGATTGCCCTGCGTTTGCAGCAGACACACCTGACCGGCCTGGTTAATACCGACGAAGCGGTGCGGCATCGCGGCAGCGCGCATGGCGTTAATTGCCGTTGCAAGGCTGCCATCGGTGCCGTTTTTAAAACCGACCGGCATCGACAACCCGGAGGCCATCTCGCGGTGAGTCTGAGATTCCGTCGTACGCGCGCCGATGGCGGACCAGCTAAACAGATCGCCGAGGTATTGAGGACTGTTAGGATCCAACGCTTCCGTCGCTAACGGCAGCCCCATATTGACCAGCTCAACCAGCAGACGACGCGCAATCTTCAAGCCGCCTTCTACATCAAACGAACCATCCATATGCGGATCGTTAATCAGCCCTTTCCAGCCAACGGTGGTGCGGGGTTTCTCAAAATAGACGCGCATGACCAGATAGAGGCTATCGCTGACCTCTTCGGCAAGGGCTTTAAAACGACGAGCGTACTCAATGGCGGTTTCAGGATCGTGAATCGAACAAGGACCACATACCACCAACAGGCGCGGATCGCGACCGGCGATGATGTCAGAGATGGTCTGACGAGACTGCGCGATCTGCGCTTCCTGCTCAACGCTCAGAGGGAATTCAGCTTTCAACTGATCCGGCGTGATCAAAACCTGTTCGTCAGTAATATGTACGTTATTCAGCGCGTCTTTTTGCATGATTGCGATCCTGTATAGCTCGTTTGCGATAGTTATTGCCTCAGCGAGGATGACGTAACGATACCATATAAAGTAAAGATTTCAATCCATATTCCGTAAATTTTACTTTACAGTTATAAATTAAATCGCGCCAGATTCACTTTATAGTGTACAATTATATTTACAACAAGCATGTAGGTTCAGCACTTCCCCTCTTTTCATTCCATTCTTTTACGAAAAATCCTGGTGAGAATTATCTTAAAGCGGCGGGGCTGGCTAATGACGGTTTTCAGCAATAATGCTATTCTTCGCCCGGGTTTCAGCAATCTGCATCCCCCGCGCTATGACAACCTGACGGATCCGTAATGACAGTTCTTCACCGTCTCTTTTTGACTTTAGTACTATCGCTCGTGGGTATCTCTGCTGTTGCCTCCGAACCGTCTGAAAATGTTCGGACGATCGTTTCGGGAATCGTGACCTATACACGCTGGCCGCAGTTATCCGGCCCGCCAAAGCTTTGTATTTTTTCGACATCACGTTATATCCATAGCCTGGCCGAAGAAGCACCGGAATTATTGCCTTATAAACCCGTGATTGTTCGTAATACGGAAGAAGCCTTACAGACGACCTGCGATGGTTTTTATTTTGGCAGTGAATCTCCGACTCAGCAGTCTGAATTTACAGCTAAATATGGAAACCGGCCCCTATTGCTTATTGCGGAACAAAACACCGATTGCTCTATTGGCAGCGCATTTTGCCTGCTTATAAACAATGAGAGAGTCAGATTTTCCGTAAATCTGGATGTACTGACGCACAGCGGCGTTCGGGTTAATCCCGATGTGCTGATGCTTGCCCGGAAAACATCACATGAATAAGGATTTTTCTCAGGCCCCGCGCCCCACATTTAAAAGAGCGCTACGCCGTATCAGCATGATAAGCGTTGTTATCTCTATGACACTGGTCTGGCTATTGCTCTGCGCCGCTTCCATATTCACACTCAAGCAATACGCACAAAAAAATCTGGAGCTCACCGCCGCCACGATGGGCCGTAGTCTGGAAGCCGCGCTGGTCTTTGGCGATAGCGCGGCGGCTGAAGATACCCTGGCCACGCTGGGCAAGCAGGGACAGTTTTCGCAGGCAATCCTGGTCGACGGTCGGCAGAAGCCCTTTGCCTCATGGCATAACGATGGCCTGGCCAGGCAGGATAAAGTCAGCGACGTTATCAGCAAATGGCTATTCCCGGAACCCACGGTACAACCTATCCTGCACCAGGGGAAAGTTATCGGTGAACTTCGTCTGACCGCGCTGGACAGGCTGATAAGCTATTTCCTCGGTATCTCAATTATTGTGCTAACCGGCAGCATTTTTCTCGCCTCATGCATTGCATTGCTGCTTACCCACTCGCTGCATCGCGGCATCGTGGCTGCGCTGCAGAGTATTACCGAGGTAGTCCATGATATCCGCGAAAATCGCCATTTCTCTCGTCGGGTCCCCGAAGAGCGTATTGAAGAGTTTCACCTCTTTGCCCAGGACTTTAATAGTCTGCTGGGCGAGATGGAGGACTGGCAGCGGCAGCTTCAGGCTAAAAATGCCCAGCTTCTGCGTAGCTCCTTGCACGATCCGTTGACCGGCCTGGCTAACAGAGCCGCTTTCCGCAACGTTATTAATGCGTTGATGAAAGACGAAACCGTCCATGGTAGTTCTGCGCTGCTGTTTCTTGACGGCGATAATTTCAAGCTCATTAACGATAACTGGGGCCATGCTGCCGGCGACAAGGTGTTAATTGAGGTCGCCAGCCGCCTGATGGCCTTTGTCGGCAAACAGCACCAGGCGTGGCGTCTCGGCGGCGATGAATTTGCCATTCTGCTGCGCAATGTTCATACAGAGGCTGAAGTTCAGGCACTCTGCAGCGCATTGTCGGAACAGTTTATCCCGCCGTTTAATCTCCACAACGGCCACACCGTCAGGCTGTCGCTGAGTATTGGTTACGCGTTAACCTGGGAACATGCCTCCGCGGAAAATCTGCAAGAACTTGCCGACCAAAATATGTATCGGATGAAACACCAGCGCTTACAGCGAACGCAAAAATAAAAGGAATCACCATGATCGGGAAATATTTTGCTCCTGCTTTACTGGCCGCACTTTTTCTAAGCGGCTGTCAGGCTCCGCAAGGAAAATTCTCTGCAGAACAAATTGCAGCAATGAAGTCATACGGCTTTACTGAAGCCAATGGCGACTGGTCATTAGGAATATCTGACTCCATATTATTCGACAAAAACGACTATCACCTGCGTGCCGATAGCAAACAGCAAATTCGCACTATGGCTTCGCGTCTGGCCACCACCGGAATTACCCATAGTCGTCTCGAAGGACATACTGATAATTACGGCGAAGACGCTTACAACGAAATGTTATCGCTTAAACGCGCGAACAGCGTTGCGGATGCCTGGGCCGAAGGGGCAAATATTCCGCGCACCAATTTGACCACTCGCGGGCTCGGGAAAAAGTATCCGATAGCCAGCAACGCTACCGCACAAGGACGCGCTGAAAACCGCCGCGTCACGGTGGTTATCAGCACGCCTTAAGCACCTATTCGACTGACTTAGCCTCTGTCATCGCCGTTGCTGCGCGCCAGCGCAGATAATCAACGGCGAGACACAGCACGAGGCTAATCCCCATTAGCGGCAGCGCCAGCCCCAACATCACTGTGATAACGCCGATCGACAGACGAGCAGGCCATGTTAAGCCCAGCCACGCGTGGAGCAGCGTATTAGCCGGGTTAAAGGCCGAACTCGCGGGACGGCGTATCCACCACAAACGGTACCCCACCACGATCATCACGCAGAGTGCAATCCCGAATACGATAAGCAGTAACTGATTGGCAAGCCCGAACAAAATTCCCATATGGAAATCCACGCCCCAGCGGGTAAGTTTAGCCATCAGCGGAAAGTCGGAAAAATGAGTGCGGTCCACGACCTGCATATTTGAACCATCGATCGCTACCGCATCAACCTGTGTCGGCCAGCTTCTGTCAATTTCATTTACCGTCCACGCGCGTCCGGAGGCCGACGGAGGACGAATCTCCAGCTTGCCTGCTTCCAGCCCGGACTTGCGAGCAGCCTGCAGGACCTCGTCAAAATCCTCTACGCGAAGTGGGACGTTCGTCTTCTCCATCGCCCCGTGTCTCATATGATGTTCCGCATGTGGATCCTGTATTGCCGGAGTGGCTCTTTCCCGCTGCGCGTTCACCTGCGGCGTCAACCAGCCAAAGGCGGTGCGCATCTTGTCGACGTTACTGCCCGCCCATTGTGACCAGGTCAAACCGGTCGCAGAGAATAACAGCATACCGATTAACAGCGCCCAGCCGAGAGAAACATGCAGGCGACGGTTATTCTGCACTCTATTATTTATACGACGACGCGGTCGGGTCATCGACCACAGCGCGATCCCGCCAAGAGCGGCAACCCACATCCAGGAGGCTGCCAGCTCGCTGTACAGTCGGCCGAAGTTACCCAGCAGCAAAGAGCGATGGGCATAATCAATCCACTGCCGCAGCGGCAAAATACCGCTGGTGCCGTAAACCGGCATATCACCTGTCACGCGTAACGTCACCGGATCGACAAAAATTGCCCGCGTTTCAGACTCGCCAAGATTTGGATCAATAAACATCACTCGGGTAGTATCGCCAGCCATAATCCCCGGTCGAACCGCGTGCAAACGGAGGTTTCCCTGGACCGCCTCCATTGCTACGGTAATTTGCGCGCTCAGCGGCTGCTTTTCGCCGCTGAGCGTCCCCTCCAGAGTCTCTTTATAGAGCCAGCTTTCCAGCTGCGGGGTGGCGACATAGAGCGTACCGGTCAGAGCCGCCACGAAGATAAACGGTCCGATAAACAGTCCGATATAGAAATGAAGACGACGCAGCAGGTTCAGCCATGCCGCGCGCGAGGTGCAGGTAGTCATACTTTTCCTTTTTGAGAGCAAAAGAGAACGTTGCGCAGTGCGCACATGATTTTTTAGTTAAGGAAGCAAGCAGTCTGTTGCGGCGGAGCGCGGGTATGAGGGTAAAGCCAGGGAAAGTAGTGCCAGTGTTTCCGTTCCGGACGGAAAACCGGTGCGCTATAGCGTCGAAGCACCAGGCTGATCAGCAGTACCAGCGCAAAAATCATCCCTGGCACGTGGGCTAATAGTACGCAGTAGCCGCAGGCTTCAGCATGATCGACCGGCATGCTGTGCGCGTGTTCCGGAATCGAGGCGTCAGTATGCATCATGGGCATCTGATGTGATGGCATCTCTTCCGTCATTTCCATCGTTAAATGGTGCATACCGCTCATCGGATCTTTTTGCAGCGCGACAGAGATCAGCGGCGCCACCACGATCAGCAGGATCGCAAACAGCGCCAGCCATGCGGCGTGCCGTTGTGATGCCGGGTGATGAAAAATAGTGCTGACCACGGTCCCTCCGAATGAGGGCTATATTGTAAATGATTCTCAATGAAATAGTTAAAATGAAGATAAAAAAAGGGCTGGCCCATCAGGCCAGCCCTCTCATTCAGGATGTCGCGAAAGCGAATCTTAGTTAAGACGCTCTTTGATACGAGCAGACTTACCGGTACGCTCACGCAGGTAGTACAGTTTAGCTTTACGTACAGCACCACGACGTTTGACAGAAATGCTGTCAACTACCGGAGAGTGAGTCTGGAAGACACGCTCAACGCCTTCGCCGTTGGAAATTTTGCGAACAGTGAATGCAGAGTGCAGACCGCGGTTACGAATAGCGATAACCACGCCCTCGAATGCCTGCAGACGTTTTTTGGAACCTTCAACAACCCATACTTTCACTTCCACGGTATCACCCGGACGGAAGGAAGGTACGTCCTGCTTCATCTGTTCTTGTTCAAGTTGCTTAATAATGTTGCTCATAATTTAATCTCTTATCCTGGGTAAACTGATATTGGGGGCTTACGCCATCCCATCATGTTTATGTTGCTGTTGCGCGAGTTCCTTTTTGAACTCCGCCAGCAACCTTGCTTGCTCTTCAGTCAGAGCCAGGTTTTCCAAAAGTTCAGGTCTTCTAAGCCAGGTTCGGCCCAGCGACTGCTTCAGACGCCAGCGACGTATCTCCGCATGGTTTCCCGACAGCAATACCGGCGGTACTTCCATACCTTCTAACACTTCAGGGCGCGTATAGTGCGGGCAATCCAGCAATCCTTCAGCAAACGAATCTTCGATTGCCGAAGCTTCATGACCCAGAACCCCCGGAATAAACCGGGAAACGGAATCAATCAGCGTCATTGCCGGTAGCTCACCACCGCTGAGAACGTAGTCGCCGATTGACCATTCTTCATCAATTTCGGTCTGAATTACGCGCTCATCTACGCCTTCGTAGCGACCGCACACCAAAATCAGCTTCTGATTTGTTGCCAGTTCGCTGACGCCAGCTTGATCAAGCTTGCGCCCCTGAGGTGAAAGATAAATCACCTTTGCGCCTTCACCTGCCGCGGCTTTTGCTGCATGAATCGCATCCCGCAAAGGTTGCACCATCATTAGCATCCCCGGTCCGCCGCCGTAAGGACGATCGTCCACGGTACGGTGCCGGTCATGAGCGAAATCTCGAGGACTCCAGCTCTGGATGCTCAGCAGGCCATTTTTTACTGCCCGGCCAGTTACCCCGTAATCGGTAATTGCGCGGAACATTTCTGGAAACAGGCTAACGATACCTATAAACACAAGCCAATCCCCATAGTGCCGTTTTTTACCGTTTATTCGGAGAATTTAAAAACCAGGATCCCAATCTACTTCGATAGTACGAGTAGCGAGATCGACTTTCTTGATAACCTGCCCATCGAGGAACGGAACCAGCCGCTCCTTGATACCAAATGCATCTTTCAGGTTTGCCTTGATGACGAGAACGTCATTAGACCCGGTTTCCATCATGTCGATGACTTTACCGAGGCTATAGCCTTCAGTGGTCACTACCTGGCAGCCCATCAGGTCTTTCCAGTAATAGTCACCCTCTTCAAGCGCAGGCAGCTGCGATGAATCCACGACAATTTCGCAATTAGTCAATAGATTCGCTGCATCGCGATCGTCAATGCCTTTCAGCTTAATGACGATATCCTGATTGTGGTGGCGCCAGCTTTCCAGCTCAACAACCTGCCACTGACCCGCCTTCTGGATAAACCAGGGCTGATAGTCAAAAATGCTTTCGGCGTCTTCGGTGGAGGAAAACACTCTGAGCCAACCACGGATACCGTAGGAAGAACCCATTTTGCCCAATACAATCGGATCAACAGGTGCTTGTGCGGTGTGTTGCTTGCTCATCATGACCACCGTGACAGATTAAGCTGCTTTGTTAGCGGCTTTGATCAGCGCAGCTACGCGATCGGAAACAGTCGCGCCTTGGCCAACCCAGTGAGCGATACGATCCAGATCCAGACGAGTTCCTTCTTCGGTCGCAGAAGCGATCGGGTTGAAGAAACCAACGCGCTCGATGAAGCGACCGTTGCGTGCATTACGGCTGTCGGTAACAACAACCTGGTAGAACGGACGCTTTTTCGCGCCGTGACGTGCTAAACGAATAGTAACCATAACATCCTCTTGTGTGAATAAAACACCGGGCCCCATCGAGGAACGGAGCCCGGTGTCATATTAAAAGCCCGAAAATTTTACTGATTTCTGGGGAAATTGCAATCAGCAGTTATAAACTCTGCTGTGGAAGGGCTCCGCAGATACCCTAAATTGGGTACCTGCGAGTAATTCATAGCCAGAGCGCGCCAACAATGGGACAGGAAAGAAGGGCGCGCCGGCAGCAATAGCCACAATACTATCGGCCTCCGGGGAAACCTGGCGGCATCATACCTTTCATTCCACGCATCATCTTCATCATGCCGCCTTTCGACTTCATCTTCTTCATCATGCGCTGCATATCGTCAAACTGCTTGAGCAGACGGTTCACATCCTGCACCTGCATTCCGCAGCCTGCGGCGATACGGCGCTTACGCGAACCTTTAATAATTTCCGGTTTAGCGCGCTCTTTCAGCGTCATCGAGTTGATGATGGCTTCCATACGCACCAGCACTTTGTCGTCCATTTGCGATTTAACGTTGTCCGGTATCTGCCCCATGCCCGGCAGCTTGCCCATCAGGCTGGCCATACCGCCCATGTTTTTCATCTGACGCAGCTGTTCAAGGAAATCGGTCAAGTCAAAACCATCGCCTTTTTTCAGCTTAGAGGCCAGCTTTTCAGCCTGCGCGCGGTCGACCTTACTTTCGATATCCTCGATCAGGGACAGGACATCGCCCATGCCGAGAATACGGGAAGCGATACGATCCGGATGGAACGGCTCCAGCGCTTCGGTTTTCTCGCCAACCCCGAGGAATTTAATCGGCTTGCCGGTGATATGACGAATCGACAGCGCCGCGCCGCCGCGGGCGTCGCCGTCCACTTTGGTCAATACAACACCGGTTAACGGTAGCGCTTCGTTAAACGCTTTCGCGGTATTCGCCGCATCCTGGCCGGTCATCGCATCGACAACGAACAGGGTTTCTACCGGATTAAGCGTTGCATGGACCTGCTTAATCTCGTCCATCATAGCTTCATCAACGTGCAGACGACCAGCGGTATCCACCAGCAGCACGTCGTAGAATTTGAGCTTCGCTTCTTTCAGCGCGGCATTAACGATATCAACCGGTTTCTGGCCAACGTCAGACGGAAAGAAATCGACGCTAACCTGCTCTGCCAGCGTTTCCAGCTGTTTGATCGCCGCGGGACGATAAACGTCAGCGGAAACCACCAGGACTTTCTTCTTGTGCTTTTCACGCAAGAATTTACCCAGCTTAGCGACGCTGGTCGTTTTACCCGCCCCCTGCAAACCGGCCATCAGAACTACGGCAGGCGGCTGCGCGGCTAAATCGAGCGCCTGGTTCTCTTCGCCCATCGCGGCAACCAGTTCGTTGCGCACGATTTTGACGAACTCCTGCCCCGGGGTCAGGCTTTTATTAACTTCATGACCAACCGCGCTCTCTTTTACACGGTTGATGAAGTCGCGAACCACAGGCAGAGCAACGTCCGCCTCCAGCAGCGCCATGCGCACTTCGCGCAGAGTATCTTTAATATTGTCTTCAGTAAGGCGTCCGCGGCCGCTAATGTTGCGCAGCGTACGCGACAAACGATCGGTTAAATTATCAAACATTGTCTCTCGCCTGAGGTGGAAACGGTCGGTCGCCGCAGCGACACAAAAACGGAATGGGCGCAGTATAACACGACATAAACGCGAATGTGCTGCAACGGTTGGAGCCAGACTCGCGTGACGTTATACTGCTTCTCTCTACTATTTAGTCAACAGTCGACGCGCATATGCCTGTTTTTGCTCTACTCGCCCTTGTCGCCTACTCCATCAGCCTCGCGCTGATCGTCCCTGGTCTGTTACAAAAAAACAGCAGCTGGCGGCGGATGGCGATTCTTTCCGCAACTATTGCGTTGATTTGTCACGCCTTTGCGCTGGAGTCACGCATTTTTCCCGGCGGCGAAAGCGGGCAAAACCTCAGCTTATTAAACGTGGGATCGCTGGTTAGCCTGATGATCTGTACGGTGATGACCATCGTCGCATCGCGCAATCGCGGCTGGCTGCTGCTGCCCATTGTCTACACCTTCGCCCTGATCAACCTCGCGTTCGCCACCTTTATGCCGAACGAGTACATCACGCATCTGGAAACCACGCCGGGGATGTTGGTCCACATCGGCCTGTCGCTCTTTTCTTATGCTACGCTGATTATCGCCGCGCTCTACGCTCTGCAGCTGGCGTGGATTGACTATCAGTTAAAGAACAAACGATTGACCTTCAGTAGCGAAATGCCGCCGCTGATGAGCATCGAACGTAAAATGTTTCATATCACCCAGATAGGCGTGGTGCTGTTAACCCTGACGCTGTGTACCGGGCTGTTTTACATGCATAACCTGTTTAGTGCGGAAAACATTGATAAAGCCGTACTCTCTATCGTGGCGTGGTTCGTTTATATCGTCCTGCTTTGGGGCCACTATCATGAAGGGTGGCGCGGACGCCGGGTCGTCTGGTTTAACGTGACTGGCGCAGGCCTGCTGACGCTGGCCTACTTTGGTAGCCGCGTATTGCAACAGTTCATGAGCTAAGTCTTTAAGGAATCCCTAGTGGAACATATCTCCACCACCACGCTGATCGTAACGCTGATCATCATGGTGGTTATCTCCGCCTATTTCTCCGGTTCTGAAACCGGCATGATGACGCTAAATCGCTATCGCCTGCGTCATATGGCCAAACAGGGTAATCGTCAGGCAAAACGCGTTGAAAAGCTGCTGCGCAAACCTGACCGTCTGATTAGCCTGGTCCTCATTGGCAATAATCTGGTTAATATTCTCGCTTCGGCGCTCGGCACCATCGTGGGTATGCGCCTGTACGGCGATGCAGGCGTTGCCATTGCCACCGGAGTTCTGACGTTCGTGGTGCTGGTATTTGCCGAAGTGCTGCCCAAAACCATTGCGGCGCTCTACCCGGAAAAGGTCGCCTATCCCAGCAGCCTTCTGCTCGCGCCGCTGCAAATACTGATGATGCCGCTGGTGTGGTTGCTCAACACCATCACCCGCATTCTGATGCGCATCATGGGCATTAAAACCGATATCGTCATTAGCGGGGCGCTCAGCAAAGATGAACTGCGTACTATCGTTAATGAATCACGCTCGCAAATCTCCCGCCGCAATCAGGACATGCTGCTGTCGGTTCTGGATCTCGAGAAAGTTAGCGTGGACGACATCATGGTCCCGCGCAATGATATCGTCGGTATTAATATTAACGACGACTGGAAGTCCATTGTCCGCCAACTGACCCACTCTCCCCACGGCCGCATCGTGCTGTACCGCGACACCCTTGACGATGCCATCAGCATGCTGCGGTTACGCGAAGCTTATCGCCTGATGACGGAGAAAAAAGAGTTCACAAAAGAGGTAATGCTGCGCGCCGCCGACGAAATTTACTTCGTGCCGGAAGGGACGCCGCTCAGCACCCAACTGGTAAAATTCCAGCGCAACAAAAAGAAAGTGGGCCTGGTGGTGGATGAATATGGGGATATTCAGGGCCTGGTCACGGTTGAGGATATCCTCGAAGAGATCGTCGGCGATTTTACGACCTCCATGTCGCCTACGCTTGCAGAAGAGGTAACGCCGCTTAACGATGGTTCAGTGATTATCGACGGTACCGCCAACGTACGTGAAATCAATAAAGCATTTAACTGGCATCTGCCGGAAGATGAAGCGCGAACCATTAACGGTATCATTCTGGAAGCTCTCGAAGAGATCCCTGCCCCCGGCACCCGCGTGCGCATTGAACAGTATGATATCGATATTCTTGATGTTCAGGAGAATATGATTAAACAGGTGAAGGTTATGCCGGTAAAACCCATTCGTGAAAGCGTGGCGGAGTCATAGCATACCTGGCACGGTGCAGGTCTGAATAGAAAAACGGCTACCTCATGGTAGCCGTTTCGCTTATTTACTTCGCTTTCGCTACGGTTACCATCGCCGCGCGAATAGTACGGCCATTCAAGGTGTAGCCCTTTTGCATAATGCCCAGAACGTTACCTGCCGGTACGTCCTCGGACTCAACCATCGCAATGGCCTGATGCACGTTCGGATCCAGCGGCACGTTAGTATCGCCAATGACTTCCACGCCAAACTTACGAACCACGTCCAGCATCGACTTCAGCGTCAGTTCGATACCTTCAACCATCGGCGCCATATCCGGGTTGGCTTTATCAGCCACTTCCAGGGCGCGGTCCAGGCTGTCGATGACCGGCAACAGTTCGTTGACGAACTTCTCAAGCGCAAACTTATGCGCTTTTTCGATATCCTGCTCGGTACGACGGCGCAGGTTATCTTCATCGGCTTTCGCACGCAGCAATACTTCACGTTCGCGCTTCTGGGCTTCAACGAGCTGAGCTTCCAGATTCGCAATTTTTTCATCGCGCGGATCCACCTGCTCAGCCGAAACCTCAGGCTCTACCGCCTCAACGTCATCGTGCTGCTCCGTGATAATTTCTTCCGGGGCTTGCCCCTCAGGCGTTTTCTGTTCTTTACTACTCATGAATTTCTCCGCGTTTTTTTTCGCATTCATCTCGCTAACTTCGCTTATTATGGGGATCAGTTTCCGGGTTTCAAGGGAACGCAGCCAGATTGTCACTATTCATTTAACTCAAGGACATCCAGATCATGAAGAATCACTTCAAGTGTATAGGCATTGTGGGACATCCTCGTCACCCAACCGCGCTGACCACACATGAAATGCTCTGGCGCTGGCTGTCCAGCAAAGGTTATGAAGTTCTGGTTGAGCAGCAAATCGCTCATGAATTACAGCTCAGCAATGTGAAGACCGGGACGCTGGCGGAAATTGGCCAGCAGGCAGACCTGGCCGTCGTGGTTGGCGGCGATGGTAATATGCTCGGCGCGGCGCGGACGCTGGCGCGCTACGATATTAACGTTATTGGCATTAACCGCGGAAATCTCGGCTTTCTGACCGACCTCGATCCGGACAACGCGCTACAGCAGCTCGCTGATGTGCTCGAAGGCCACTATATCGCCGAAAAACGCTTCCTTCTGGAAGCTCAGGTCTGTCAGCAGGATTGCCAGAAGCGTATCAGCACGGCGATTAACGAAGTCGTCCTGCACCCCGGTAAAGTAGCGCATATGATTGAGTTTGAAGTCTATATTGACGAGGTGTTTGCTTTCTCTCAGCGCTCAGATGGGCTCATCATCTCCACGCCTACCGGCTCCACGGCCTATTCCCTCTCCGCCGGCGGGCCGATCCTCACCCCTTCGCTGGATGCTATCACCCTGGTGCCTATGTTCCCGCATACGCTTTCGGCCCGGCCGCTGGTGATCAACGGTGACAGTACTATTCGCCTGCGTTTTTCGCAGCGCTGTAGCGACCTCGAAATTAGCTGCGATAGCCAGATAGCGCTGCCCATTCAGGATGGAGAAGATGTGCTGATCCGCCGGTGTGATTATCACCTTAATCTCATCCATCCTAAAGATTACAGCTATTTCAACACATTAAGCACTAAGCTTGGCTGGTCGAAAAAATTGTTCTGATTTTATAGCCAGCCCCTTTACTGGATAAAAAACCCGATTATACTGTACGAAAACACAGTAATGGTTTTTCATACAGGAAGGCAGCTATGTTGGCACAACTCACTATCAGTAATTTTGCTATCGTTCGTGAGCTGGAAATCGATTTTCACCGCGGTATGACCGCCATTACCGGCGAGACCGGCGCCGGTAAATCGATCGCTATCGACGCGCTGGGGCTGTGCCTGGGCGGTCGGGCGGAAGCCGATATGGTGCGCAGAGGCGCCAGCCGGGCTGATTTATGCGCACGCTTCTCCCTGAAAGACACGCCGGCCGCACAACGCTGGCTGGAACAAAACCAGCTCGAAAGCGGGCGTGAGTGTTTACTTCGCCGCGTTATCAGCGCAGACGGCCGCTCTCGCGGCTTTATTAACGGTACGGCGGTGCCTTTATCCCAGCTCCGCGAACTGGGACAGCTTCTTATCCAGATCCATGGCCAGCATGCGCACCAACTGCTAACTAAGCCCGAACATCAGAAGACCTTACTTGATGGCTATACCGGTGAGTATGCGCTTACTCAGCTAATGGCTGAGCGCTATCGTCAGTGGTACAAAAGCTGCCGCGATCTGGCGCAGCATCAGCAGCAAAGCCAGGAGCGCGCCACGCGTGCGGATCTGGTGCAGTATCAACTAAAAGAGCTCAACGAGTTTAATCCGCAGCCGGGCGAATTCGAGCAAATTGATGAAGAGTACAAACGTCTGGCCAACAGCGGCCAATTGCTGTCGACCTGTCAGCATGCGCTGTCGGTGATGGCAGACGGCGAAGAATCCAATCTGCAAAGCCAACTCTATGCCGCAAAGCAGCTGGTGAGCGAGCTGGTTGGTATGGACAGTAAACTCTCCGGAGTGCTGGATATGCTTGAAGAAGCATCTATTCAGCTTAGCGAAGCCACGGACGAGCTGCGTCATTATCACGATCGCCTCGATCTCGATCCGAATCGTCTGTTCGAACTGGAACAACGTATCTCCCGACAGATTGCCCTGGCGCGCAAGCATCAAATTACGCCCGAGGAGCTTCCAGAATTTTACCAGTCACTGCTGGAAGAGCAGCGTCTGCTGGATGATAGCGCCGGTTCCCTGGAATCCCTCAGTCAGATGGTCGTGGAGCATCATCAGTTAGCCCTTGAGACGGCGAAGCAGCTACATGCCCTGCGTCAGAATAGCGCTGATGAGCTGACTCAGTTAATTACGGAGAGTATGCACTCACTTTCAATGCCACACGGTGTATTCTGCATTGATGTCGCGTTTGATGAGCGTCATCTCACCGCTGAAGGCGCAGACCATATTGAATTCCGGGTAACCACCAACCCGGGTCAGCCGCTGCAGCCAATCGCTAAAGTTGCTTCCGGAGGCGAACTCTCGCGTATTGCGCTGGCGATTCAGGTGATCACCGCGCGGAAAATGGAAACTCCGGCATTGATTTTTGATGAAGTAGATGTCGGTATCAGTGGCCCTACGGCAGCGGTGGTGGGCAAACTGCTGCGCCAGCTAGGTGAGTCAACCCAGGTGATGTGCGTTACCCACTTACCGCAGGTGGCCGGTTGCGGACATCATCATTTCTTCGTCTGCAAGGAAACAGACGGTGAAATGACCGAGACGCATATGCACCCTCTGGATAAACGCGCTCGCTTGCAAGAACTGGCCCGTCTGCTGGGCGGCAGTGAAGTCACTCGTAACACTCTGGCAAACGCGAAAGAGTTGCTTGCCGCGTAAACTTTTTGATTTTCACAGAGTCATAGTGAACAGCAAATTGCCGATAGACCTGCAGCCGAAGGTTCCCAACCGGGCAAAGGTCTATTATCATCGGCATATTACAGATGAGCCACGTACTGCTCGGGCCCAAAAAGGAATCAAATCACTATGCGCTGTAAAACGCTGACTGCTGCCGCAGCGGTTCTTCTTATGTTGACCGCAGGCTGTTCCACTCTGGAACGAGTGGTTTACCGTCCTGACATCAACCAGGGTAACTATCTGGCACCAACCGATGTAGCAAAAGTTCGTGTCGGCATGACGCAACAACAGGTTGCCTATGCCTTGGGTACGCCGATGATGTCGGATCCGTTTGGCACTAATACCTGGTTCTACGTTTTCCGTCAGCAGCCTGGGCATGAAAAAGTTACCCAGCAGACGCTTACCCTGACCTTTAACAGCAGCGGTGTGCTGACCAACATTGATAACAAACCTGCCCTGACGGCGGAGTAATAAAGCTATCAATACACAAAAAGCGCTCATTGAGCGCTTTTTTTATATCTGCATCTTTGGTGCGAAACGGTTACTTTCCGGCGTTTTTCTCCGCCCGTTGACGACGTAGCTCTTTCGGGTCAGCAATCAACGGACGATAGATTTCGACCCGATCGCCATCATGGACGCGATCCTGAAGCTTAGCCGGGCGGCTATAAATTCCCACTTTGTTTTTCGTCAGATCGATATCGTCACGTAGCGCCAGAAGACCGCTGGCAACAATCGCCTGCTCGACCGTCGCCCCCTCCTCAAGCTTGACGCTTTGCAGATACTGTTTTTCCGGCAACGCATAGGCCACTTCAACCACGATTTTAGCCGGCACTGTAGACCTCTTTAGCGCGCGTCGTAAATGCCTGCACCATATTCATGGCCAGTTCTTTGAAGATACGACCAAACGCCATTTCAATCAGCTTATTGGTGAATTCAAAATCGAGATGAAACTCAATTTTGCACGCTTCCGGGCTTAAGGGGATAAATTTCCAGCCGCCAATTAGCTTTTTAAACGGACCATCGACCAGACTCATCAGGATACTCTGGTTACTGGTGAGCGTATTTCGCGTTGTGAAGGTCTTACTGATACCCGCTTTGGATACGTCAACCGCCGCAGTCATTTGCGTCGGCCCAAGCTCCAGAACCCGGCTACCGGTACAGCCCGGCAGAAAATCAGGGTAGGACTTCACATCATTTACCAGTTGATACATCTGTTCAGCACTGAACGGCACCAGCGCGGTACGGCTAATCTGAGGCATAGCAGGTTCCACATATAAACACAGGGCAAATAATATCATTTATCTGCTGCTAAAAAAAACGCTGTACCGCAACTCGTGCTAAGATAGCCCATTACGCCTCGCAGGAAGATTGAGGTACGACTGTTTTAAGACGATGACTTCAGGATACTATGACTAAGAAAAAAGCCCACAAACCTGGATCAGCCACCATTGCGCTGAATAAACGCGCTCGTCATGAATACTTTATCGAAGATGAATACGAGGCGGGTCTTGCCCTGCAGGGATGGGAAGTAAAATCTCTCCGCGCAGGTAAAGCCAATATTGGCGACAGCTATGTCATTTTGAAAGATGGCGAAGCCTATCTGTTTGGCGCCAACTTCACGCCGATGGCGGTAGCGTCCACCCACTACGTATGCGACCCAACGCGTACCCGTAAGCTTCTGCTCAATCAGCGTGAACTGGATACCCTATACGGACGCATCAACCGCGAAGGTTACACCGTGGTCGCTCTTTCCCTGTACTGGAAGAATGCCTGGTGCAAAGTCAAAATCGGCGTAGCGAAAGGTAAGAAACAGCACGACAAGCGCACCGATATAAAAGATCGCGAGTGGGCAGTTGATAAAGCCCGCATTATGAAACACGCAGGTCGTTAATTGCTCTTCTCTTGAGGGTCAGCCAGCTGGCCCTCACGCTATATTGTTGTTGATGCTGATTTTTCATCCACTCTGGCGCCATAATCCTCAAAACGAGGGCTGGTCAGCGCATTCATAAATCTGTTATACTCAACGTACACATTGGGGCTGATTCTGGATTCGACGGGATTTGCGAAACCCAAGGTGCATGCCGAGGGGCGGTTGGCCTCGTAAAAAGCCGCAAAAAAATAGTCGCAAACGACGAAAACTACGCTTTAGCAGCTTAATAACCTGCTCTGAGCCCTCTCTCCCTAGCTTCCGCTCTTAAGACGGGGATCAAAGAGAGGTCAAACCCAAAAGAGATCGCGTGGAGACCCTGCCTGGGGTTGAAGCGTTAAATCTAATCAGGCTAGTCTGGTAGTGGCGTGTCCGTCCGCAGGTGCCAGGCGAATGTAAAGACAGACTAAGCATGTAGTACCGAGGATGTAGGAATTTCGGACGCGGGTTCAACTCCCGCCAGCTCCACCACTTTTTAGTTGTTTGAAGTATACTGAAGTCTACTAAGCCCGCATGGAGCCAGCCTTGTGGGCTTTTTTACGTCTACAGAAGTCTACTGAAATTTGCTAGAAGCCACTCCTTATGGCACCCTTTTTGGGACCCAACGCAAAGGGTCCCAAAATCGAGGGTCCTAAAAATGGCAAAGATCGCTAAGAAACTCACTGACACTGAAATCAAAAATACCAAGCCAGCAGAAAAGGAGATCAACCTTTTTGATGGTGACGGCCTGATGCTACGAATCGCTCCCCTATCAAAGGGTGGTAAGAAAAATTGGTATTTCAGGTATGCAGTGCCAGTAAGTAAGAAGCGAACAAAGATGAACTTAGGAACCTACCCTCATCTCACACTTGCCAAAGCTCGGGCTTTACGTGATGAATACTTATCGTTGCTTGCAAATGGTATCGATCCGCAGATTCACAACAACGATAAAGCCAATGCCCTTAAGGATGCCACTGAGCACACGCTACAAGCGGTTGCTAGGAAATGGTTAGATGAAAAGGTTAAGACCTCTGGTATCTCTCCAGACCACGCAGAAGACATCTGGCGAAGCCTTGAACGAAATATTTTCCCCGGTTTAGGCAACGTTCCTATCAAAGAGATCCGTCCCAAGCTCTTAAAACAACACCTTGACCCCATAGAACAACGAGGCGTATTGGAAACCCTACGCCGTATCATTTCACGTTTAAATGAAATTTTCCGTTGGGCTGCGACAGAAGAACTTATTGAGTTTAATCCTGCTGATAACCTCGGTCAGCGATTCAGTAAGCCCAAGAAGCAAAACATGCCTGCTTTACCACCGAATGAACTCCCCCGGTTCATGCTCGCCATATCTAACGCTTCCATACGGCTCGAAACACGTCTTCTAATTGAGTGGCAGCTCCTTACGTGGGTTCGTCCGGGAGAAGCTGTCCGTGCTCGTTGGAGTGATATAGACGAAGAAAATCGGTTCTGGAATATCCCCGGTGAGTTTATGAAGATGAAGCGCCCTCACAAGATTCCGCTGAGCAAAGAAGCTATGCGCATCCTTGAGTCAATTAAACCGATCAGTGGTCATAGAGAGTGGGTTTTCCCAAGTATTAAGGCCCCCCTTAACCACATGCATGAACAAACAGCCAATGCTGCAATTATCCGTATGGGATTCGGTGGTGAACTGGTTGCTCACGGAATGCGCTCTATAGCAAGAACGGCCGCTGAAGAAAGTGGTAAATTCAGGACCGAGGTGCTTGAATCAGCCTTAGCTCATACTAAGAACAATGAAATCATAGCCGCTTACAATCGTGCTGAGTATCTTGCTGAAAGAACAGAGCTGATGCAGTGGTGGGGAAGCTATATTCAAGCCCAAAAGCATAACTCTATGATTTCTTAATAATAACGGGCTAAATTAAATAAGAGCAGAGTTTCTGCTCTTTATGATTGTTATCAAATGGCGAATATTTCATTCCATCCATTTTTAGTCTTAACGGGCCTTAAATATGAACCGACAAACTCCTCTATTTCGGACAGAAGAAGTTCAATTTGATGGGGAGATAATAAAGCTATAGTGTTTTTAATAAACTCTGATATATCCACAAAATTAAATGATTTATTTTTATACGTTAGAACACCGTCTTGATACCCGTTCAAAGTATTTATATCATCCGGCAGTCGACATATGAATATAATTGTTTTTTCCAGAGAGTCGGTATCAGCAAGGGACTGAATGCTGTCGTCCAATCTTTTGTAATCGATTTTTTTAACAGTTATTTCATAGAGATTTAATATTACACCTTCATTTTCGAGCCATACATCAGCAGGTTTTTTCGAGGTAGTATTAGTTCCAAAAACACTTTCATCTCCGCCGATAACATCAATTGATGATTGGCTATATAGAGAAGACAATATTTTTGAAATAACAAACTGCGGTATTGTTCCAGACTCAGGATAATTAAGGGTGAAGCTAATTAACTTTGAAGCAACGATCTGATTTGAAAGGAAAGTTTCATTAAGAGTGTGAATAACTACTGAACCACATTCCTGTGAATAAGATAACAACCGGAAAAAGAAATAATTTACAATTTTTTGCCGAATAGTATCATCACCTTCGCTACTAATGATTCTTAATAAATAAACTGCAGCGATAGCAGTTTTCTGAGGCCTTCTCCCCTTAGCCCAATTTTCGTCTAAAACATTATTATTTTTTGCTACATTTAATGGATCTGATTTTCCACAGGGTATTTTCATTTCCTGAAATGCGTAAAATATTCCATTTTCAAAGATAGATCGCGGATTACATTTGTAGAAATCATTCAAATAATCATAGCTATCATCAAGAAACTTGCCCGTTAAAGCCGTAGCAACAATTCCTCTGAACCCCATAGCCTTAACATAAATTAAATCTTGAGTGATAGATTTAAGCCTTTGGAAATCAGGTAAATCTTCAAAATCACTTTCGTTTAGTTGAGCTACAGTTGATAGTTGATCTAAAATGAACTGCTTAGCTTTATCATTTCTTGTTTGAACATTCATTTTTTATCCATAACGAAAAATTTGATTATAGTTTCACGGAGTTTTTTATTTTCAGATATTCTATAAACTTCCAACATTTTCTTTAATTCTAAAACGTCTAAGCGGCGCTCTTTATGCTCTACTTTGGATATATCAGCTTGAGTAAGATTAAGCGCGGTCGCTACCTCCAATTGAGATAGACCGAGGCGCTTACGTTCTTCAGCAAGTCTGTCTATTAACTCGCTATAAACCGGGCTGTGGATAGATTTTTTAGTATTCATAATCAATAAATTATGCTATAAAGGATAAAATATTCGAAATTCACATATTTTGAAGAGGTTTTATGAAGGCAGTATCTCTCTTTTGTGGTGCGGGTGGTATGGATGTTGGCGTCCAAAACGCAGGTTTTGAAATTGTTGCGGCTAATGAATTAGATCCCTACGCTTGCAAAACTTATAGAGAAAATCATAAAGAAACCATTCTATATGAAGGAGATATAGAAAAAAATCTTGATGCGATAGGCACACATAAAGGTATCGATTTAGTAATCGGAGGGCCACCGTGCCAAGGTTTTTCAGTTGCTGGTAGAATGGATCCGAATGATCCACGCTCAAAACTGGTGTTCTCATATTGTGACGTTATTGAACGAGTCATGCCTAAAGCTTTTATAATGGAAAATGTCAAAGCTTTAGGAGCATTAGAAAAATTCAAGGGGATTAGAGAAGAGATATTTAGAAGAATGTCAGCATTAGGATATACACTTTCAATGGTAATCCTTAACGCAAAAGATTTTGGTGTCCCTCAATCCAGAGAACGTGTTTTTATTATAGGTATATTTGGTAAAAATAAACAAATAACATACACTGACTTCGAACACAAAAAAGAGAAAGCCATATCTTTACGTGAAGCTATAATACATCTTGGCCCCGCAGGCAGTGAAAAAAACTCAAGAATTACCAAGGCGAAAATTACTCTTGCCGAAAAACCTGTGCTGAGAAAGTCTCCATATGCTGGTATGCTTTTTAATGGTCAGGGCAGACCTCTTAATCCTGATGCATGGTCAAGCACACTGCCTGCAAGTATGGGTGGAAACAGAACGCCCATAATTGATGAAGGGCATTTATATGACGATATGCCAAGCTGGGTTGAAGAACATCACAAGGCTTTAATGGAAGGTACAAAAAAAGCGGAATATGGAGATGCTCCCAAAAGATTAAGAAGATTAACGATTGATGAAGCAATCATACTACAAACATTCCCAGATGATTATATTTTCGTTGGTCCTCAATCAAAAGTATTTAGCCAAATAGGCAATGCGGTACCTTGTAAATTAGCTCAAGTCGTTGCTGAAGTAGTCAAAAGCAAACTATCGAAAAAAACAAACCATCAAGAAAATGATAGTACGCATCAACTACCCTTAGAGATTATATAGCTTAGAGATGATAATATATAAAAGAGGCCTCACGCCTCTTTTATTTTATCTTTAACGTTCTATGTTTCAAATTTTGATCATCATCTTGTTGTATTGATTTTAATATTTCACTTTTCACTCTTGCTTTGAATTTTGATTTAAATCTATTTTCATTTTCAGCTAAATGAGATGGCTTTTTCTTTATTTCTTCTTTAACTATTTTTTCTTTATTCTTTGGCTGAATAACTGGTTTTTTAATACCCAAACGTTCTCTTATTTCTTCGATCTTAGTTGCTCTACTATTGAAACGGCTACCTCTCTTGAGTCTAAATTTATTTGTGGCTGCGTTGGCTGTTTCTGCATGATCAAGTATCCTACCAATAGAACCGCTGCTAAATTTAGAACTCCCACTATTGAAGCCACCTTGATTATAAGGCTTGATTGGTTCTTTATTGTATTGTTTTTTAATTCTGTTGAGTACTTGTGCAGCTTTTTGTGTTGTTCTTCTAACTTTTGGGCCTGTTGGTCTATTATATTTTTCGCTGAGTTTAAAGCGGTTGTTGTTGCCTCTAATGAGTTGTTCACTCTTGTTAGTGTCTGTTGTGTCTGGTTCAAAGCTGTGCTGACTGACTCCGATAATATCATCATCGTTTCTGATAATGGTTCTATCGTCATTGATATTTGGTTCAACAAATGATCGTCTAATACTATTTTCGTCATATGTTTTTCTTGCTGCGAATCTTCTAATGAGTTCATCATCTCTATTTTTGTCATATTTCACCTTGTTTTTTATAGTGTTCCAACTGTATTTTTTACCTAACTGCGAACCTTTGAAGGCCACATCTCCCACACTGAAAGAACAACCCGCCACGTTGCCAGTGCTGGCAACATTGAACCAAGGTTCAATGCCTACGGCCTGCACTCTGTCAATAAACGTCTGCAGATCTGGTTTACCCAACATAGCCGCCTGTAATGCGTTCTGTAGAACGATACGAGCTGGTTTCTCACCTTTGCGTAGGGCTTGCTCTATCTCTGCTTTGGTTGGTGCTGATACCTCTGATTTTTGCCCTTGTAAGCCTTTAGTAATGGTTAAGCCGTGTTTTACTTCTAAACGTTCACAAGCTGCTATTGTATTAAATGCTGAGTGTTGACCAAGCCATACCGAACCATCCAGCCCAACCCTATTTGCTACAATATGAATATGGTCTTTATCTGTATCTTTATGACGCACACAAATATATTGATGTTTTTCTATATCGATATTCATTTCCTTCAAATAGTCTTTTGCTATTTCTTGCCATTGTTCATCTGTGAGCTTCTCATTTTTTGGAAGAGATAAAAACGCATGAAAAGTTGGTTTTTTTATATCAGGTCTAAAACCGCTTACAGTTTTAAACTCATCAGTAAGATCGCTAACATTATTTTTATCTGCTGACATATTGCTACAAATAAAGGTGTGATCATCTTTTAATATATAACCAACTCTATTTTTAAATGATCTTCCTGTTTTGGCTACATTCCCTTTCATTTCATATATACCCTAAGTCTTTATTTATTTCTATTATCCTTCTGCTGGTTTGCTTTATATTAAAATTAAGCTTATCAACTTCATTTTTATCAAAATACTCATTGCCATTTAATTTTTTAACAGCTTGATTTATGTTGTTGCCTATAGCTGAAAGTTGTATATAGGTCTTCTGATTTACTTCAGGCATTTTCCTTTTAATAACTGGTTCAGCGTTTAAAATCTCTTTTCGAATGTAATGGCCTCTTTCAAGTCCAGAGGCTTCCACTAATGATTTTAAATATTCAAACTCTGCTTTGTTTACTCTAAACTGTATAGATATATCTCTGCGTTCGTCAGCATTTAAATTTATACGTCCTCGTTTTCTGTCTGTTGTTGGCATTTTTTATTCCTCATAATAATGTAATCCTCTGTTGCTCTTATGTAGTCGTTATCATTTTCAATAATTAATGCTTCAATAAGTTCATCAGCTTTATTTTCTGTAATATATCTATTAGCTACAAAATAACATAAGTCCTGCTCATCTATATTTATTTCACTAAATGCTATATCTTTGTTTTGTTCTATATAATAAAAAAACCTTGCAAGTATTTCGAGCTTATACTCTATAGTCATACTATTCATTAAGTTTTCTACATTCATGTTCGATTATTCCTCTTGTATTCAATCAGTGCTTTTTTATCTATCATTTTTCTAACATCTGATATTGCCTGCTTTGCTTCGCTTGATGTGTTTGTCTTACCCATACAACTACGGATCATAAATGCACCTAAAAGAATACAAAGAAGCATCATTCCTACAGATACAAGCATCATAATATTTCCCCTCCGTATTGATTGAACAAATCAGAATAAATGAAATTAAGTTCAGCGTATTGTTCCTCAGTATCGTTATTACATATAAAATCATATATCCTCTTGATTATTCCTTGCTCTACAAAATAATCAGTATATACATCAAAAAGACTATCTATATTAACATCTAACTCTACGTTTGCTTGTATGTAAAAAAAGCATCTTTGATATAAAATACTAGTTAATGCACCAATGGCTTTTTGATTATCATTATTGTAAATATATCTTAAATCAAAATACATCTTTAATGCTTTTTTATATTGCGCATCATTTAAATTAAAAGCATCACTTTCTAATAAGTAATCTTTATCTGTATATACAGCTAACCTACTTTCAAAATCTTCATGCATATTAAATGCTCCTATTATAGTTATAATATCCAATGTAAAACTACCGGGTTTTACCGCCTCCCCTTTGATAAGGGGAATAGGCGGAAGGGTAGATCTTTTTCAACCCTACGAGCAAAGCGAGATAGGGCCAATCGAAGATTGGGGTATAATACCGGCTACGGGATTACACCTTGCCTCAGTTTCCGAAAAACAAAAAATAAAGCTGAACTCAATCTATCTTTAAATAAATAACCGATCTAAAAACTTTGTCAATATAGCGGCTACATAAATAAATACACTGCACTGGAAATAAAATGCAAATAAAAGATCGGATAAATAATATATTGTCTTTATGGCAGCTTTGGGGGGGGAATCGTCAAGGGCTAAATCGTGGGGTCCCGCTTGCGGGTTCCGATTTAGTGCTTGATGACATAGAGGAGGAAATAAAATTTATATGGGTGATGGTTCGACACTTCGAGCCATCACCTTGGAAGACGTATTTTACATTCTTCGTCTAAAAGAAATCCTGTCAGAGAAAGCCAACTTGCTAATAATAAAACCAACAATCGCAATGATAAATAAACTTATATTAGCTGCCAGTATTCCTGAACTCATACCGATCAAAACTGATAATATTAAGGTGCTGAATATTATTAAAAATACGCACCAACCCGGAGGAGCACCGTATAATACAGTTGCTTGACATCCAGTACATACGTGGACCCCTTTCTGACTTTCTTTTAAACAGTAGGGGCATTGAATAGTATTGTTTTCCATTTCCTAATCCTTCTTAAAAACCGCACCTTGGTAAACAACGCCATCTTTGACTTTTTCGATTTTAAAAGTCCAAGAGCCTAGATCTTTGTTTTGAGTTCTAGCGATATAGACAGGCTTTTGGCTTTCATCCCAGCTTTTAACAGTAAAAACGCCATTTCTGAACTTGATCACATCCTTCTGAACATCAAGCCTGACACCGTATTGTTGATTAACGTAGTTGCCATAGATGCCATCATCGCCACAACCCGACAGCAGGACGGCAAGACCTGCAGCTAACATAAATTTGCGCATAACTTTTCCTTCTCCAATAGCACAGACCTACGATTGATCTGTAAACGCCTTAGAATTCAATTATTTTTATGTCTAGTCATATCGTTTGTACCGATCGAAAAAATGCACGATGATAGCCTAAAGCTATCATATATCTATAATCGATCGTTTAAAGCAATTAATAACGATCGATTTAGCACCTTTTGATTGATAAAACCTATCGATATTTGCATATCGATCTTTTATACCGATCTATTTCTGTTTAGGATTTGGATCTTGAAGGGATAACAACGGGAAAAGTTCTATGGTGGGATATCTGGCGCGAGACTTTTTTTTATATTTTTTAGATATGGTTTTCTTTTTACTTTATAAGGCTTCGCCCTGTATCTTTTTTAGATCTAGTTCTACTTTATATTTTATTGGTGCCATAAAATAAGGCACCTTTGCTATAAACAAAAACAGCCTTACTGAGAGTTATATACTGCCTTGTGTTCGCCCCCGAAAAGGGGACTTCATCCAAGGCTTCGCCTCCTGAAATTTTCAACTTATTTTGTTGAAAAACTATCAAGATTGGCGAAAACCAAGATGAAAAATATGACTTCACCCAAGTTGATCTGGCTTAAAGCTCTACATCGTTTCCAATGTAGGACACCCTACGACACCCCCAGATTCGTTCATGCAGATTAATGTATTGTTATCCCCTATTTATGCTGTCAACAAAGGTAGGGCTTTCTCATAGCTATTCCATATACAACTTCACTTATCTGTTTAGAACTTCGCTTCGGGTTGGTATTACGTCGCTTCCCCTTCTATACCTACAACCAACAAAACATACGGACATCTCTTATTAGCGACTCGCGCTCAATTGCTCCACATATGCAGACCTGATACAAAGGTTTATAATTTGATTGCTTTCGAGGACATTAAAGCTTCTGGAAGTGGTTTTTAAAAGACTTGTAAAAAGCTCAGATTTAGATTTGACAAATATGAAAAGATTATTTAATACTTTATTATATTTGTAATCACGTTAATCCTCTAACTGATTACAAGACTTAAAAAGTTTTCGCTGACTTTTTTAGTCCTTAAAAAGTCAGATTTATCATCTGGCTTTTTTTGTATCTTTATTTTTTATAAGACTTATATTTTAATAGTCAAGAGAAACAAATAAAATATTTCACAGAATCATTATTGATTAATGATAGAAAACCTAATAAAGGTCAGAAATATATCTGACCTTTTGCTTAAGATATCAATATTATTCATATAAAATCTCTAAACGCTATACAATCCATTTTGAGCTGTTTTATTTTCACATATAACAAATCATAATGGCCTCTGTATGCATGCACATTATATTTATTCTAACCGCTTCAAAATCTATGTATCTATGCTGACTTTGATCAATACTCTTCTTCGTTTTTTCAATAATATCATCGTAAACGGTTTCCATATAATATTTATCAGTAAATAGATCGAATACTTCATTAGCAGGCTTCGCAAGCACTTTCTTGGTAAAGCGAGAGTATTCTAACAATGCTGTAAGTTCTGCTGAGTTCTGACTATTACATTTATTTTCTTTTTTCATTTTTGGTTCCTTATTTAATCGTTAAGTAAATATCCCCCTACACTTTCATGTATTTTTATTAAAGGGATCGTTATTTTCAAACACAGGCCTATATATTTATTACTTATAACCTCCTAACTTCATTTATAAAAATATTATCATGCTGCTTTATTACGTGACGCGTGAATCATTTGGTCGATCCACTCATCAACTTCACTTTCTACGAACCTGATTGCTCGATCACCTAGTTTTATAGGTGCAGGGAATTGACCACGACTAATCAATCGATAAATCCAAGCTTTACAAAATCCGGTTCTTTCCAACACTTCAGGCATACGGATAAATCTTTTTCTTTCTGTCATACATTTCTCCATCGTTGTTTTGATGGATGCAGTATCTTCAGATCGCTTATGGCGATCAACTATCAAAAAGCACGAATTGATCAAGAGGTGGTGCTTTTTTAGTCAGATTTATGAAGAGTATTTTGAAAGCAAGCCAGCATAGGCTTAGGAGGACTTTTGCAAAAAGTGCTATTTTTCTGGTCTATGTAAGTTTTTTTAACAAATAGTTATTTATCAATGAGTTAAATTTTTCATGATTAAATTCCGTACTATTCCTCTTTATAATCTCTGTTTAGCACTTTGAGAAGACTTAGTTGGAGGTAAGATTTTGCATACGGGAAATAGCCTCTGGAGAGGAAAGGCTATGTATCGTGAGTTCAACTCCTAAACGTTAGCAGTATCTAAGATTTTAGCTCTGGAATAAGTAAAATCAGTGATGACGCCTTTTTTAGGACCCTTTATTGAACCCTTAATGAATCACGATAAAAAAATAACCATAAAAATCATATAAGTGTAAAATAAAACACAGGGACGCCAGCCCACCAAAATTCTCCATCGGTGATTACCAGAGTCATCCGATGAAGTCCTAAGAGCCCGTACGGCGCAAGCCCTGCGGGCTTTTTTGTGCCTGCAATTTGTCCCGCGAAGTCAGATGCCAACTAATTAAATCCGAACCTTTTAGGCACCTTGTCAGGCACCTCATAAAGCTTTATTGTTTTTGTGGAACCTAAAACTAAGCCTGTGCGTAAGAAAAAACACTTTTTATTCAATGAGATAAAATCAGACATTCTCATTAAAGCGCACTACGTTTTCCTGATGAGGATGGCCTTGTGCTAATCATCAAATCCAGCGGGTTTACACTCTGGCCGTTCGCCACATTCGCTCTTTTATTTCGAAATCCTTACCAGTAACGCTGGTTGCATACTTCCCCGCTGTTCATCCTGCCTGTTTCCGCACCACAAGTGGCCGCGACACTCGTTACTGCAGCGGTTCAGCATGCTCCGGAACCGGAGACCACATTGATCCGCCCCTGATGAGTAGCCTGGTGGCGGCCTGCTTCTCAATCCTGTATTCGTCTACCTTCCGTTTCCAGATGAAAAGGGACGGCTTCACATTGCATTTATTGACGCAAATAAAAGACAATCATGAGTTGAGATTCGATTATGCTCTCTGGCACTCATCGGCATTGCACGGGCTTGACGTCGCAGGATGGCGAAAAAGACGTTACACGCCCCATTTTCACAGGATCAATTTTGAATATTTACTCAAAACGCTGCGTGATACGACCGTTTAACGCCGATGATATCGAGCCTTTTATGGCATATCGCAACGATGCCGAATGGATGCAGTACCAGGGGTTTAAGGGCCTGACAAAGGAAGCTTATGCCGAGGCGTTGCTGGGAAACGCTTCTCTTACGCAGGGCATGCAGCTCGCGGCGATCGATACCGCGACCGGGACTTTGATTGGCGATCTCTACTTAAAACAAGAAAACGAGACCATCTGGCTTGGCTACACCGTTAGCCCACGGTATGCAGGTCAGGGTTACGCCCTTGAAACTGCGATGGCGGTCATTGACTGGTGTAAGCAGCAAGGTTTTTTAGCCGTAAAAGCCGGCGTTGTGGCAGATAATCTTCCCTCAATAAATTTACTGAACAAACTCGGATTTTCCTGTTCCTGCACGGAGGATGATGAGCAGATTTTTGTTTTAAACATACAATCCGCTCATTAATTCCCCCCTACTTTCAGCTTGTCATACTCACATACCTCTATCCCGACAAAAATTTCTCTGATTAATCTGCTGTTACCTCGTTCACACCGCGGAAGGTCACATGCTACTTTCCGCGTCATTTGTTTTTAAAACAATAAGATAAATAGCTTACCGCCCCTTCATCCCGCTAGTTTTATGCCTGTGACGCACCCTGTGCGCAGTTCTATAAGAGAGATAACCATGAAATAAGCTGTGAACGCCCTACAAAACTTTGGAAAATCCCTCTATGGGCCGGTACTTATCTTGCCGATAGTGGGTCTGTTTATCGCTTTTGGCAACGTGTTGGGCAACGGCAACCTTGCGGAATATCTGCCCTTGCTCGGCCATCCTTTTATTCAGAATATCGGCCAGCTCATTGCTAAATCAGCGGTATCGGTACTGGTGAACCTGGCGCTGATCTTCGCCATTGGGATCCCCGTAGGCCTGGCCGCCCGCGATAAAGGCTACGCGGCGCTCATTGGCCTGGTGACGTTTATCGTCTTTATCAACGCCATGAATATCAATATCACACTGCAGCTGCAGGGCCAGCTCGCGGCGCCGGAACAGATGAAAGCAGCCGGCCAGAGCATGGTGCTGGGCGGCCAGGTGCTTAAGATGGGGGTCTTCGCCGGGATCCTCACCGGCGTGCTTTCGAGCTACAGGCTTATATCGGTTACGGGTATGAACCTTACGTATTCGGCCTGCCACCCTGCGAATGCGCCAATCTGCCGGTGCACGCTATCGACGATCAGGGAATGAGTTCAAAGGTAATTGAGATTAACGTATCAGGATTTATGTCAGCGGGCGTCGTGCTGTACAGCGAACCAGCCTGACCATATAGCGTGACCGCGCCGCCTTTTAAGCCCGCAGATAAAACTTTGGCCATCAGGGGATCGATTTGTTTGTCGTATATCATCCTGGAATTCATCGTATTGAGTATCGGGGTACCATCAAGCTTTTTCTCCAGTATATTCAGGGATAAGGACTCATTCTGCTTGTAAGGTTGCTTCCCTTGTTTATCAATCACGAAATAGACACCATTAGGCAAAACCTCATATTTTTTATTTTTAATTTTGGCCATGATTCTTTTTTCAATATCAACGTACTTAGATGACATTTGCTCATTAAGGGTGTTAACGATGGTTTCTATTTCACCTTCTTTGATTTTCAGCTTTTTATGGTAAGCATCGTTAAAGCCTGAAACCAGCGCCGAAGGCGACAGCTTCACATCATTGTCAGCCATTTTATTCACATCCGATAGCGCCTGAGTCAGATAGAAAACGCCGAGTGCGTAGGCATTTTTAATGCTTTTATCAGTAAGCTTTAACTCACTTTCCTTTATGGCCTGGCTATCAAGGGCAGACTGTAATTTCTGATTTTGATTGTTCAAAGCAGCAACTGACTCAGCATATTTTTTCTGCGCCGCTTCGGCTGCGGCGCTCAGCTCAGCATTTTTTTTGCTCAGCGCGTCGAGCGCGGATTTGTGCTGACTTTCGCCCTGGGTGTTCTGCTTTTGCAGCGCGGCGATCTGCGCCGACAGCGTGCGGGTGGTCTCATCCAGCTTTTTCTGCGCCGCTTCGGCTGCGGCGCTCAGCTCGCCATTCTTTTTGTTCAGCGCGTCGAGCGCGGATTTCTGCTGGCTTTTATCCTGGGCGTTCTGCTTTTGCAGCGCGGCAATCTGCGCCGACAGCGTGCGGGTGGTCTCATCCAGCTTTTTCTGCGCCGCTTCGGCTGCGGCGCTCAGCTCAGCATTCTTTTTGTTCAGCGCGTCGAGCGCGGATTTCTGCTGGCTTTCGCCCTGGGCGTTCTGCTTTTGCAGCGCGGCAATCTGCGCTGATAGTGTGCCAGTGGTCTCATCCAACTTTTTCTGCGCCATTGCGGCGGCAGCGCTCAGTTCAAGGTTCTTGCCCATCAGCGTGTCTATCGTTGATTTCTGAGCGTTCTCACTTTGCCCTTTCTGAGTTTTCAACGCGGCGATCTGCACCGACAGCGTGCGGGTCGTATCATCCAGCTTTTTCTGCGCCGCTTCGGCAGCGGAGTTCAGTTCAGCGTTCTTTTTGCGCAGTGCTTCAAGAGTACTCTTATGCCCGTTTTCGTCCTGTGCACGCTGCGCCTTTAACGCCGCAATCTGCGCCGACAGCGTGCGGGTGGTCTCATCCAGCTTTTGCTGCGCCGCTTCGGCAGTGGCGGCCAGTTCGACGTTCTTTTTAGTCAGCGCGCTCACCGCGGCAGGATCGCCACTCTCTTTCTGTACACCCTGGCTACTCTGTGCCTTCAGCGCGGCGATCTGCGCCGACAGTTCGCGCGTTGTTTCAGCGAGTTTTTTCTCCGCCGCTTTGGCTGCCGCGCTCAGCTCCGCATTCTGTTTGCGCAGAGCGTTAATCGTACTTTGCGTTTGATTGCTCTGATTTATTCTTTTGCTGACGCCATCCTGCTTCGGCGGCATTTTTTTATCACGGCTCTCGTTATTCAGATTAGACGAGGCCGACTCCGCGCTAGCGGCGCCTGAGGCCGGCGGCTCCTTAATTTCAAGTTTCTTGATATTATCAAGGAAGTCTCCCCCCTCGGAACGAGCAGGGAGCATGACAAAAAGGGTAGAGAGAGCAAATACAATCGCAAGACCTCTGAGATCGTATAATTTCAGTTTCCCCTTAAGGCTCATCATCTGGTCAGCCCATCTTTAACATCGGCTTTCCGGGCGCGGGTTTCGAACTCTTTGATTAATTTCTGAGAAATACTATTACACTTATCATTTATCTTATATTCAAAAAGCGGGGTAATGGTTGATTTTACGCTGGCCGACGTTTGCCCCGAAACAGAGGCATAAAACTTAGCGTCGTTAATTAAGCCATAGAGTTCACTTGAATCTTTCTGGAACTTGTTATCCAGCTTAACTAAAGCATCCGCATCCTGGATACACTGCTGTAAAGCAGGAACTTGTGCAGGCTGTTCGGTTTGACTCACATCTTTCTTTATTAGTGCGCTATCTGTTTTTTTAATATTAGTACACCCCTGCAATACACCCACAGAAATACACACCAATGCCAATAAGCTATTTCTTATCATTTTCCCATCCATTAGAAAAATAGTGCACAAAAAATATATTTCTCGATTCCAGCAGAAAAAAAATTAACAAACAACGTTACAGGTTGGAATTACTCGTAATTCAGAAAAAACACATAAAAAGGTTATTTTTTAACCAATTACAGAGTGGGAATTATCCTGGAACCAGGCGATATTTTTATCTGAGTTTTTTCTTAATAACATATAGTTAATGATGTGCCGCCTGCTATATGCCTGATATTAAGCGGTCTATTTCCCAATAAAATCAGGCATAAGCTGTTTCTCATTCATTACTAAACTCATGCACTCCACTTCGGCCTGGCTACGGTATTCTTCTTCAGAAGATTGCGAAACTCCTTGAGATAAGGTTCATTGCTGCGCCCGCGCCTGCAGATCGCCGAGAAGGGAGATTGAAAGCCAAACTCATTGGGTAGCAGCACGCGCAGGCGATTCTCTTTAATCCACGGCCAGGCGTAGTGTTCTGGAAGATAGCCGATGTATTTCCCGGACAGGATCAACAGCAGCTGCGCATCGACGGTTTCAACCGTGGCGCTGCCCTTGCTGAACCCGCGCCGCCGCAGATCGCTGGTATTCCAGTAGCTGCGCGTCACCAGTGGACACTGGCTGATGAGATCTTTATCGAGCTGGCGACTAAAGAACATCGGATGCAGGTCGCTGCAGTAGAGCCAGTGCTGCTCGCGGTAGAGCGGTTCGCTGATGATGTTATGCACCCGCGAATTGTAGCTACCGATGGCGAGATCGATATGGTTATTCAGTACGCCGTTCAGCTGTTCCGCCGGGGTGCGAATAATCAGCTTGATGTGTACGTTAGGAAACTTATCGCTAAAGCTGCGCAGCACCACCGGCAGCGACAGCGCGGTTTCCGTTTCGATGGAGTCAAGCGTTGAGATGCAAATCGTGCCGCTATGCTCGCCTTTCAGCAGCGCCGACTGGCGCTCCAGCTCGTTCAGTTCACTCAGCACGCGGATCGCCTGCTGTAAAAAATGCTGCCCTTTCTCCGTTAAC
>ERZ507372.30-NODE-30-length-79264-cov-5.81034_pt1 | contig 79264 bp, 101 predicted proteins | sample MGYA00513726_ERZ507372 | MGnify/ENA metagenome assembly ERZ507372 | reverse complement strand
TACGTAATGTAATCACGTGACGTGATTCCTGTGATTTTAATCACAGGTAGTTCAATTACCCTAAAAAAGATAGATGAAAGAGAGCTTGTTAAACTTGCAGTAGATTAAATAAGGAGAGGTGATTATATGAGTTTTTTTAGAGATATTTTTGATTGGCTTACTGGAAATGTACCTACCAGTAGTAAAGTAAGTGATTTTTCAAGTTTCTCTGAATTAATGAAAACAGTAGTGGATTTTAATGGCGATATTACGGATCCTACTAAAACTAAAGCGGCTTTATGGTTTTATAATTATTGGGGAACATATCTCCAACCAGTACCAGGATTCTTGAGTTTTTTGGATTTAATTGGTGGCTGGGTAGTAATTGTTTTGTACAATTTTACATCAGCTTTAGAAAATGTGTTTAATAATCTATTTAAGCTATTTGGCTTGTTTGGTTATTTAGGGGATTCCAACACTTTAATTGGAACTTTCTATAAAGGTTTCCAATATCTAGGATTGTCAATTTTTATATTGTTGGCAATCGTCCAAATTATTATCAGTGTTTTTGGTAAACCTTTTAAGTATAAGGACGCTATCTTACATGCTGTGATTGTTACAGGGGTAGTTGCGGTATTACCAATGACAGTAACTAAATTTTCGCAAGTTATGTATGATGATATTACAGGTGAAAATGGTATTGAAAATGTAGGAAATACCAGTAAAGACTCTTTAGCACTTCAACCAATTAAAAACAATGTAGTTGATTTAATGGTTTTAGTTAATGGTGACTTCAATACTAAAGAATTCTCATTAGATAAGTATGGTAATCTTACTCCAAAAAGAGATAAAGATGGTAAGATAGAGGCTTATAATTATATTACAGATAACCCAGATAAAAAGGGTTCAGCTAATTTTGTAACTCATATCGACTTTGGTTCAGCTTTAGGAGCAACAGATACTAAAACTTTAGATAAATTAGAGAAAAAAGGTCACAAAGGAATTAAAGGGTTATTCTTACATTATCCAAGCGATACTAGATCCTCAATTCAAGCGGTTAATGAACACCGTTTTATATCAGGAGCAAATCTGGCCGAAAAAGTTTATATGCGATATAAAACTAATTTTTTTGCGATTTACGCTCAATATATAGTATTGATCATTTTATTGATTATGATGTCAGTTAAATTAGTTACATCAATCTTTGAATTAATCATTACAGGTATGGTTGCCCCAATTCAGGGTTATTCTTCTGTAACTTCGCACAAAAAATTTAAAGAATTAATCTTAACTATGACAGGGACAATTGCAGGTATATATTTTGAAGTAATTATTATGCGAGTTGTTTTGGAAATAATGCGAGATTTTCCAACTTTGACTATGGCTTCAGGAAATTCTACAACCTCAGCTTTCTTTGAAGGGTTAGGAACTTTTGAGTCTGCAATTACATCAATTATTGTTTACTTAGGTTTATTCTTTGGGGCAATGCAAGGTGTAACAATTGTTGAACGTTGGTTAGGTGTTTCTGTTGGCCATAATAGTCTAGCTCAACAAATGATGGGAGCTATGATGGTTACAAATGCTGTTAGTGGAGTCGCAGGAGCAGCAGGTCACGCAGCAGCAGGAGCAGCAGGAGCGGTTATGGCAGGAGCAAAAGCAGCTCCTAACGCAATTTCCAAAGCAGCAAATAAAGCTTCTAAATTAGGAGGTATGGCAAGTGGTGTTAGCAACAATATTGGCTCACAAGGTTTAGGGGCAACAGCTAAAGGTGGACTAAATAATATGGCCGATAAAGCTTCAGGAAAAATGCAAGGTGGCTTAAATAGCCTTAAAGATAGTCATAATCAAGGGAAAGCAACAGCTGAAAATGCTACTAAGAATAATAACCCTAGCAGTAAAGATCTTATGAATCACCCAAATGCTTATGGGCCTGACGCAGGTGGTTCACCAAAAGGGGACGGTTCTTCAAGCGAAAAATCTCCAGGAGGTAATGCTTCAGGAAATGATAAAGCTACTGACGGCGATTCATCTAAAGGAACAGCAGGTAATCAAGGAAATGGTGGTCTTAATGATACAGGCGGTCAAGGTAATGATGGATCTTCGGATAGCGGTAATTCAGGTAGCGGTGATCAAGGTGGCTTAAATGGTGGCTCAGATATAGACGGTGGTTCAGATCCACAAAATGAAAACGGAGGCTCTGATCCTGGTAATAGTGGCACAGATGATGGCAACGGATTATCAGGAGGTTCTGATCCTAGTGATAGTGGCACAGATGATGGTAACGGATTATCAGGAGGTTCTGATCCTGGTAATAGTGGCACAGATGATGGTAATGGATTATCAGGAAGCTCTGATGGAGGCTCTAATGGTAATGTTAGTCATAGATCTTCTAGTGGAAATTCTTCAAGAGGTAATGCCCCAGTTGGCAAGGGAAATACTAATAATGGTAATGGGTTAAACAAAAAGAATCCAGGAAAGAAACAACCAACAACGGAAGAAAAGGTTGATATTATTAATAAAAATGTAGCAGCCATGCAAAAGAAAATGAAACCAAGTCAATTTGATAAGGCTAAAGCAAGTTACCAACAAGCTAAAGGAAACTTCACTCAATCTGCTCAACAACTAACTTCTGGTAGAAGTCATATTAGAGGTAAGACAGATGATGATGAATAGCCTAAAAAATCAAAAAGTTGTATTCACTGGTATTTTACAAACACTAAGAAGAGAAGAAGCCATAGAATATGCTAAGAAAAAGGGAGCGATTATTCAAAATTTTGTTACAGATCAAACAGATATTTTAGTTTTAGCTCCTAAGCAGCTAGATATTTTTGGTCGTGATATTCGCTCAAGAAAACAAATTAAAGCGGAAGAATTAATATCTCAAGGTTATGAAATAAAGATTATTTCAGAAACTGATTTTCTAAACTTGATTGATCAAAATAATAACTAAATTTGTTATAATTAAATTAGTGATATAAGCTTCTAAGCAAGTACAAATAGGAGATCTCCTTTAATTAGGGGATCTTTTTGTTAAATATTGACTTATAAGGAGAAAGGTTAATGTTTAAAAAAATAAATAAAAAGTTAAGCGTAATTGTTAAACAAATTCTAGTAGATTATTTTGTTTTGAATCATACAGAAAGAAAAAATTTAAAGAATAAATATGGTAAAGAATTTTGGAGATATAGCAAGGAATATTACAAGTATAGATTTGAATTGACTCCTATAAAATTTTTAGTAGTGGGGATAGGATTATTTGTTAGTGGAATTACGTATAGAACGTTTCATGAGAGAGTATTTAATGCAAAAATAAGGCATAATTTTATTGAAAAAGGTATAGGTGTATTTATAGAATTAGAGAAAATTTTAAAGAATTCAAGTATTATTGATTTAATAAAAAACTGGGAATTTTTTACAGATTTATTTTTAATATTAGGAATTTCAACAATAGTAATATCCTTACTAATCACTAAGGCAGATAAATATTCTCCAGAAATATCCCTTTTAATACATGTCTTTAAATTTTTGCTTATCATTAGTTTTATAGAGTTTGTTAAATTATATTCATTAGTATCAGTTGTTATAGCTGTGTTACTTTTTATTTTAAGTAGTGATTTATATGAAATATTAGTTGATATATATAAGTGGATACAAAATAAACAAGATCTCAGATATGATCTAAAAAGGCTCTCTTTACTACTTGGAATAATCATTGCCTTGTTGACTATAATAACGAAAGGTTGGAAATAGTATGTTTAAAAGAAAAAGATACTGGTATTTTAATTCTATAGTTACTTATAATTTTGCAAAAACCTTGATTTTTATATTCTTTATTTTGGCTTTTTTAAGTATTAAAAATATTCTTACTCAAAGTCAAAGGAATGATTATGGATTAATTTGGGGAATAGTATTTTTATTGAATATGTACATTGATTATCAATTTCTAGATGATGATTGGTTGAAACCTAAAAAAGGTGAAAGTAGAAGTAATATTATCAGATTTATAAAATGGATTTATGTAAAGATTCATAGAAAAAATGAAAAACATTAATTAGTTTGATACAGAATAGGAGATCTCCTTTAATTAGGGGATCTTTTTTTATCCTAAAAAGTTTAAAAATAATCAAGTAGTTTATGCTTATTAACGTTACTTGAAATGGAAAAGTGTTAAATGTCTACAAAAAAGCAGCTAGAATTATAACTCCAACTGCTTATCTTTTATATTAGTAAATTTTCTGTTCCTAGTTCTAAATCGGCTAACTTATAATGATCTGTATCTTTAAAGACTTCAAAAATGCAATGCTTCTTTTTAGTTAGTAGAATTTCAACATCTTCTTTAGATTGTAAATCATAAGCTAGGATAGAACGTTTTGCTTTAATACTATTATTTAAGCTATTAATTAATTTAGATAACATTATCTGGTAGAATTTACGCTTTAAATTAGTTCCTAATGTATCAATGATTTTGAATAAATCTTCTTTTAAATAATCGGCATTATCTAAAAGGCTAACTGTTACATACAATTCATAATCTTCCTTATTACTTTTTGGAAAATAGGGATTGTTTTGTGGTAATTGAAATTGAGCCAATAATTTGAAATCTTTATCATAAATGCCATCTTTAATGTTTAAAGTAAATTCAACACTATTTTCATTTAACTCAAATAATTGTTTTTCTAATGTAGGTTCCAAGTTATAAGGAGAATAGTCAAACAATTCGCTTGGGGTAATTTGAAAATAAGAACATAATTTTTCGATAGTTTCAAATTGAATCCCAGCTGTACTTTCCTTAATTAATGAGAATAGGGTAGTGTGAGCTAATCCAGTAGCTTCTGCGACTGCACTAATTTTTACGTTACGTTCACCTAATAATTTATTTAAATTATTTTGAAGCATGATAAAACACTTCCTTTCCAAGTATCATTTTATTATAAAAACTATTTTTTTGCAAAAAATAATCATTTTTTGTTTTTTTAGTTGAAAAAAATAGCCTATATGGTATTATATAGATGTAAATATAAGATAGATTTTTTAGAGGAGTGTTTGTATGGAGAAAGATTACCGAATTATTCAAAATGAAGCTCTATCTCATGAAATGGAAGAACCTAGATTCATTATTATCAATCCAGATACTGGTGAAATTTTAGATAATAATAATGGGTGGGGGTATCGTAGCGAAATTAATGCTTGTAGAGCATATGAATATAAGTTGGCTGAGTCTGATGATTCTAATGGAAGTTTAGAAGTTTCAGAAGGAGAAATAGAAAAAGCTAAGGACTTCTATCGTGAACATAGAGAGTTATATCAAGCATTAATTAATGTTAGTCCATTTCCTCCTGATATGTATACAACATTAAATGATGATGGAACTGAAAGTATTTCTATTCATGATATGGACGGTAAAACTAGAGAGAGTTTCTCTTTAGATGTAGTAAAAAGATTATTAGTAGAATATGGATATGATAAAGAAGTTTCAGCAGAAGCAATTTATCAAGCATATAATAAGTATGAATAAATAAAAAGGGGACGAATATAATGAAAAAAGAAATCATTGTAACAACTGCATTAGCAGGATCCATTTTAGTAGGGGCAAAGAATCAAACTGTTCAAGCAGATACAATTCCTGCTAATGATAATAATAAAACTACAGAAGTTAATACACCAGTAGCTAACGATAAACAAACAGCTCAAGCTAACGTAGATACAGCTAAGGAAAACCAAGCTAAAGCTCAAGAAAGCTTGAATCAAGCAAAGAATGACTTAGATGGTGCTACAAATGATGTAAACGGGGCAACTTCTGATGTGAATAAAGCACAATCTGATTTAGATAAAGCTCAAAAAAATAAGGCTGAAGCTACACCAGAAAACATTGATAAAACTAAAACAGATATTGCTAAGCAAAATCAAGCAGTATCTGACGCAAACAAGACAATTACTGACGCTCAAAACAATGTAACTGATAAGCAAAATAATGTAGATAAGGCAACTTCTGATGTGAATGCAGCTCAAGATGTTGTTAATAACGCACAAAATGAAGTAAATAAAGCTCAAGAAAATGTTGATCAAGCACAAAAGATTCTTGATGGTACAAATGCTCAAGAAGTAAAAGACAACGTAACTAAGACTGAAAATCAAGTTAAGCAAGATCAAACAGATTTAGCTAATAAGCAAAATACTGTTAAAGATACACAAACTAGCTTAGACAATGCTAAGGATCAAGTATCTAAAGATACACAAGCAGTAAATCAAGCTAATCAAGATGTAACAGCTAAGCAAAATACAGCTGACAAGACGCAACAAGCTCAAGATAAAGCACAATCTGATGTAAATGCAGCTCAAAACGTTGTTAATAACGCACAAAGCAAAGCTGATGACGCTAAGAAAGTACTTGATGGCACAAATGCTCAAGAAATTAAAGATCAAGCAGCGGCTACTAAAGCACAAGTAGCTGTAGATGAAATTGATGTACAAAGTAAACAAAATAGCGTAAATAATGCTCAAACAGCTGTAAATAAAGCACAATCTGATGTAAATAATGCTAAATCAACTCTTGATAAGGCACAACAAGCATTAGTAGACGCTCAAGATAAAGCTAACAAAACACAACAAGCTTTGAATGACGCTAAGACACAACGTGATAATGCTAGTCAAAAGGTAAATTCTATTACAGACCAATTGAATAGTATTAATACGATCGTGCTACCAGATGGGTATGCTAAAGTCAAAAATTGGTCTGAACTACAACAATTTAGTGAAGATGGTTATAAGTTAAATAATTTCAAACATAGTGAAAAAGATAAGGAAATAACATTAAATCCTACAAAATTAACTGCAGAACAACAAAGAGATTTAACTTTATGGATTGCTCAAGTTTTAAATACTGCAAGGGAAAGTGCAGGAGTTAATAATAGAAATGTTGTTACAGATGACTCATTGAAGTATGCAAAGGTTATCGCCGATAATTATTGGGATAAATTTGATCATGATACTTCTGCTTTAGAGAAAGGTGAAAATGCAATAGGTGGTGTTTCATTTAGTCAAGAATCAATTTCATTAGGATATGTATCTGATGAGACTATTACATTAGATGAATTAAAAGAGGCAATTTACAGCAGCATTTTAGATATGATTTTTGATGATGGTGACTCTAATTGGGGACACGCTGCTCAACTAACAGGAATGGGATTATTGAGTTTTGGTGATCCAGATGAAATTTATTTTGGTTTTTCTATTGATAGAAATGGAGTACTTCATTATGAAAATTATGAACCAAGTAAAATTGACAGTTCAATTGTATACACTATTCCAGACAACATTTCTATGTTACAAGCACAATTAGCAAATGCTCAATCTGATTTACAAACTAAGCAAGCAGCATTTGAGACAGCTACTTCCAATAATGCTAATGCTCAAAATACATTAGCTAGTGCTAAAACAAATACTCAAAATGCTAGTCAAGATTTAGCAACTAAACAAGCAACTTTAGATAAAGCTAATACCAACTTAAATAATGCTCAACAAGCGTTGAAAGCAGCTCAAACTAAATTAGCTAACGATCAAGAATTAGCTAAGAATGCTCAAGAAGCATTAGATAACTTGAGTGCAGATTTAAAGACAAAACAAGCAAATTATGATAATGCAGTTAAGGCTTTAAATGACGCTAAAGCAGATTTACAAGCTAAACAAACAGTATTAGCAAACGCTAAAGCAGAAAATGATAAGGCACAACAAGCATTAGCTAGTGCTAAAACAGCTTTGGAACAAGCTCAAACTACATTAAATGCTGATAAAGCTAATGTAACAAACGTGGAAGCAAAATTAGTTCAAGCACGTTCAGACGTTGATAAGGCAACAGCCAAACTAATTAACGATCAAGACGCAGCTCAAGCTGCTAAGGAAGCTTTGGCAAACTTAAATGCTGATGTTAAAACAAAACAAACAAACTTAGACAAAGCTAAAGCAGAATTAGCAGATAAGCAAGCAGCTTTGAAGAACGCTCAAACAGAACTTGCAGCTAAGCAAGCAGTGCAAGCAGACGCACAAAAAGCTTTGGGACAAGCACAAGCAGATTTAGCAACAGCAAAAGCTAATGTAGAAAACGCTAAGGCTGAACTAAAAGCATTACAAGATAAATTAGCAAACTATGAAAATGCTGATGAAATCTTAGCAAATGCACAACAAGCATTAGTAGACGCACAAGCTAAATTGGATAAGGCTAAAGCAGTACAAGCAGACGCACAAAAAGCTTATGATACAGCAAAGGCAGATTATGAAGCTAAAGCAGCTCAAACTAAGGAAGCTGAAACTGTATTAGCTAAGTTTATTGCTCAAGAACAAGCACAAAAAGCTATTGAAGAGGCAGAAGCTAAGGCTAAGGCACAAGCAGAAGCTAAAGCAAAGAATACATTCTTCTATTTAGCTGATGGGAAAGTATATGATGAAAAAGGTCATATCATGGTAGGTTATACAGTTAAGGGCGATCAAATTTTCAACGAACGTGGTGAATTAATTGGTACTCTTACAAAAGAACCAACAACACGTATGATGAAACAAGCAGTAGTAAAAGCAAATGTATTACCTCAAACAGGTAATAAGAAAGCAGATAATGTTACTTTAGCTGGTGCAGTTGTAACAGCATTAGGTAGCGTTCTTGCTTTAATCGGCTTGGGTAAGCGTGAAGATTTAGACTAATTTATTTTAATGATAATATGTAGCGAGCTTCTTATTTTAGAGGCTCGCTTTATTTTTAAGAAGAAAATACCCTAAAAAAACAATAGAGTGTCCTTCTGATAATATAAACTAGAGGTCTGTTTATTTTTTAGCTTAGAGAAAGAGGGAAGATATTAATGAAACCAGAAGATTATAATAACAGTTTTGTATTTTTAACTATCAAATATAATATAATTATTTTCATAATTTTAATGTCAATACAAGGAATAAGAGTGTTTTGGTGGGGAGTATTTATGTTAGTAAATTATCATCTTACGAATTATTATCTAAATTTATGTTGCATTATTTCTTCAGTAATTTTTATTATTTTAGAATTTAAATTTTTAGAATGGAAGCTAACAGTTAGGGAGAAGGATTTAAAATAATGAGATTAACTTAATATTTCAGCTTTAAATATAGATAGAAAAATGACAAAATTATTGATATAATCGCTATTAAAGAACAACAGGAGGAGGTTAATCAAGTGAAAATAAAGAAAATTTTGACTATACAAAATGTATGTTCCGTTTCTTTTGGGTCATTACTAACATTTATAATATATAATTATTTAATATACAACCTTATGCCTAAAGTTAATACAATCATTGGAGAAAATTATTTATCAAAAAAAAGTAGTATTAGTATGTGGGATAATACCCAGTTAATATTAATTGGCATTTTTTTATGTATAGTAATATTTATACTACCAATAGTTATCTTGGTAAAAAAAGATACTATAAAAAATGCAAAATTATATCTTATTATGGAACTCATTTTCGTAACATTAATTATATCTTTTATGATCTCAATTATTAAAGGAAAGTTGAGTTTTATAAGTATTGCTAGTTTATTTGTTATATCAGTAATTATTGTTAAATTTTTAATCGTATTTTTATCGTATACTGGGAGAATGATAATAGACGCTTTCCTAGATAAAAGAGATATAGTCATAAGCATTACAATAAGTATTATTACAGGTATTGTTATGGCTCTTCTAGTTTTATTAAGACTTAGATAAAAATTTAAGAGGTAGGAGTTTATTATGTATAAATGGAATACTTATATTAAATTATCATGGATAACAATAATTATTGATGTATTTATTTCTATATATTTATATATTTTTGGTAAAGAATTAAAACACATTTGGAATACTGATGATAATATAGTAATAAAGTCGTTTAATGTATTATCTTATCCTGGATTTAGGCTATCTTCTTTATAATCCAATAATTATTGCTTTATTGGTATGTATAGGTGTTGCCTTTGGTATTATATCTATGTATTCATAATTGTTTTAATTTGATGATAAATACACAGATATTTTGTCTTATTGATAATCCAGTCACTTAGGTGGCTGGATTTTTTTGTCCCAAAAAATTCAGAAATTAAAAAATGAGTTATTTTTATTTACGTCACTTGGGAAAGGAGGGAGAGAATGGATTATTCAAAAATTGCAGACTTTTTAATAGTAGCAATATTTCTAGTAGGGTACCTTGTAACTGATTTTAAAGAAGCAAGAATAGATCCTCGAGGATTTATTGGTTTTGATAAATTACTATCAAAATTTAAATTCTATAAATTGAGTATGAGTGTTTGGGTATTTGGTTTGTGGAGTTCTAAGTTAGAGTATCTAGCTTTTAAACAAGTAAAAATACCTTCGGCACCTATTCCAGTAGAAAAATTATCTGAACTAAATGCTACATACATGGCAATTGCGGTTTTAGGGATATTAACAATTGGAATTGCTGTAACTTACACACTAATCTTAATTCTTTATCTATTTTTAGATATTATGCTTCAGAGTATAAAATTATATGCACTATATCGAAATAGAAAAGACTTTTTAAAAGAAAGAAGTAAAGGAATCAATTTTTTAAAATATAGTTTAAATTTTTATAGCAAAAAGAGTTCTAACTCGAATTAATTTAAAGTGACGAAATTTTATCCCAAAAAAATCAGGATTTAAAATTTATTTTATTCTGTATTTATCATTCAAGAAAGGAGAGTTTTTTTATGTATGTAAATCGTTGTTCAAAAAATGATGTGGAATACTTAAGAAGTCTTTGTATCAGGCACCCAGATTATAAGATGACGCAGCTTGCTAAAGAAATGGATCGAGAAGTAAGTGATATATTCATGATGATAAAAGATTATGATTTGCCATATCAATGGAAGAAGTAAGATAACACAGTAACGAAAGGAGAAAAAGTTTATGAAACTAATAAATAAAACTTTAAAAAAATTGTCTCAGACAATGATGTTATCTTTCCTACTTGCTCCAATTTTTATAAGCTCTACTCAAGCTTTCGCAGATAGTGTGGGGGGGGGTACAAACTCCTGAGCAAGCAGAGAAGTTAAGACAACAGGAAAAAGATAAATTAGAAAAGTATCTAAAAGCAAGTAAAGACGCAGAAGAATTTAATAAGAATGGTTCTACTCAACTTACAAATGCAGTTAATGGCACAAAACAATATTCTAACGTATTAGCAGTTACTCAAAATCCAACTAAGGAGACACACGTAACTCCAGATGAATATTGGAATAAAAAAGCAGAGTTACAAAAAGATTATGCCACTCAAACTAAAGATATTTTAGATAAAACTCAAGCAGCTAAAGATCTAACTCAAAAAGAAAAAGACGCACAAGCTAAATATGATGAAGCTTATGCAAAATATAAAGAAGACTATGCTGCCTGGGAAAAAGAAACTAAGCAATTTCTTGAGAAAACTGCCTCTGAAACAGGGTGGTCAGTTCAACAAGTACTTGATTTTCTAGGGAAAGATTTACCTAATGTATCATACGTTAGTGCTGGCAAAGATATGACTTTTGATAAAGGAAGTTTAAGAAGTTTTAGTCAAAGTGAATTAAATTCTATCTTATCCAATTCCAAAGTGGATCCAGGATTAAAGAATTATCTTAAAACTAAAGAGTGGGGTAACTTATATAAACTTGAACAAGGGGTATCTTGGAAATACATTAATGTCTTTAAAGATACCAAAACTGGAAAAATGGTTGATGTTAAAGTTACTATTCAAGGTCTAGGTAATAATTACAGCAATAAGTATGGCCTTCCACCAATGATAATGGTTGGTGAAAAGTACATTGGTACAGATGTTGCTGGTATTGGTGCTGTTCGCTATGGATTAGAATTTTTTGAACATGGTACTGATAAAAAAGTTACAATTCCAAGTTTGCTTGGAGCTGGTGACATTGATTATAATCAATCAATTGCTGTATTTAATGCTACTAGCGTTTTACGAGGTAGTAAAAATAAAGAAGCAAATGGTAAAGATTACTTAGGTTCAATTTCTACTGGTGGTGATGATACAACAGAGGGTAAAGATAGTAAGTATCAATCATGGTTCTTATTACATGATGTAGATAATTTATCCTATGTATTTAGTGCAGCTGATCCTGCTTGGGGACAAAAAGCACCTGATGGTAGTGATTTTATGGGATTCTATCATCAAATGATAGGTGGAATTCCTTTACCTATTAAACAAACTCCTCCAACAAAACCAACACCACCAACATTTAATAAAACCAGGAATCCAATTTTTTATAATGACTATACATTAATTGTTGATAAACCAAAAATTAATGTAATTCCTAAACCTATTAAAGATGTAGCAATAGGCAATGTTGATGGTTCCATCAAAGAAAGTGCTAACGGAAAAACAGTATTAAAAGGACAACAATTGACTTACACCTTAGATACAGTTAAATTTTCAAACCTTAGAAAAGATCAATCTAAAATTGAATGGAAAGATACTTTGCCAAATGAAGTAACATTCAATGCTTTAAAAGTTGAAACTCCTGAAGGTAAAGATATTAGTAATCAATTTGAAATTAATCATCAAGGACAACTTGTTACAGTTAAGGCAAAACCAGAGTATTTACAAATAGTAAATAAAGACAAATCACAAGAGTTTGCATTGGCTGTACCACATGTATATGTAACAGTTAATAAAGATAACGCTGATTTTAAAAATAACTATACGATTTTACTTGATAGTGGAGAGTTTTTATCTAATGAAGTAGAAAATAAAACTCCTGGTTTTACTACTAAAAAACAGGTGTTTGATGATAATTTAAAGAATATTGATAAACAAATGGTTAGAAGAAATCAAGTTTTAAATTATGTTGGAGATTTAGACTTAACTAAGTTAGATAATTTAGCAATCTCTGATGACCTACTTGAGAAAGGAATTTCACTAACTGACAACTTTGATTCAAAACGTTTAGAAGTGTCTAAAGTTACCAAAGATTCATTAAAAGTTTATTTAGCTGATGATTCTAAGGCAAAAGGTTTAGGTCAAGAAATAGATTCAAATGACTATAAAGTTGATTGGACTGACACAAGTTGGAAAGTATCCTTAGTTAAAGATAAACAAGTTATATCTAAATACGCTGGTAAAAAGTTACGTATTCTCTTTAAACCAACGGTCAAACAAACTGCAGAAGGAACTATCTACAATAAAGTTATTCCAAACTATTTTGGAGGACAAATTGAAAGTAATAGAGTAGAAAATCCAGTTTCATATGAAGTTATGCCTCAAACAGGTAGTAAGAAACTTTTAATTATAAGTGGTATTACAATCGGATTAATTCTTACATCTGTAGTTGGTATTGTTTTATATAAGAAAAAATAATTCTTATTATAGTATTCTTCCTTAACTTGAATGAAAAATTCTACAAAGAAAGGAAAGAATAATTTATGAAATTATTATCCAAAAAGCTATCCAAAAAATTATTAGTTGTAGCTGGTTTAGGTATTGGCGTTAGTTCTGTATTTTTAGGACTAACTAAGAGAGTGCAAGCTGATGATATACCACAAACGATTAATGTAGCTAACATTGGAACGCCAGCTACAACATCATTCTCTTATGCAACAGGCCATGAAACAGGTCCAGGATCAGGTGCAGCTCATGGACTTATGCCAATTAGAGAAGCTGGTACAGGAGATTGGTTATTCTGTATTGAGTGGTCTAAACCAGCTCCATCTAATGAACAAATTTCTAGAAGGTATCAAGCTATGCCTGCGGTTCAATGGTTAGTTAATAACTTTTACTCAGGACACCGTTTTCGAAGCTTGGGACAAGGTGACAAAGGAGATTATTGGTTGTATCAATCAGTGATTCATTGGACTGCCGATCCTAACGATCATGCTTCCTGGGGTGGAACAGGTGCAATTCAAGACGTTTTAGACCGATTAAATCCTAGTGTTCGTGAAAAAGTAGTTTCTTTACACAATGAAGCACTAAAACATAATGATGAATCAAGCTCTGAAATTGTTACTAATAACCATAATTTAGGTTTTGATCCCTCTAATTTAGAAATAAACAAAGATAACTTACAAGGTAATACCTATAAGAAAACATTTACTTTGAAGTCTGAAAACATGAGTCACGTTAAGGTTTGGTTAAAGAACGCTCCTAGTGGGGTTACTTTGACTGGTAAAGATGGTGCAGGCGTTAATTTTAATGATGTTTGGAATAATACAGGGTTACAAATTAATATTCCCTATAAAGTAAATGCGGAAAAAGATTCATATAACTTTACCGTTGCTACAAAAGGTAACTGGGAAAAGACTTCTAAAGTAGCTTGGATTTATTCAGGTAATGATAATTCACAAAAGGTTGCAAAACAAGTTGTTAAGGCTGTATCAGTTCCAATTGACACTGAAACTGATATGAATGTAACTGTTAAACCAGCTAAAGGACATTTAGCTTTTACTAAAAAAGGTACAGGAAATAATAAAACTGAAGTATTGAAAGATACTGAATTTACCTTGACAGGTGGAGACTTTACACAAAAAGCTAAAGCTGATGGTTCAGGTAATGTTGTATTTAACAATTTGCCTTTGGGTAGAGATTATAAGTTAGCTGAAACAAATCAACCTAATAAATATTATCGCTCAATGTATCAAGCAATAATTGGCGATTTTAATGGTGATCAACCTAAAAAAGACCTAAATAAAGGTACTATTTACAATAATAAAACACATCAGAAATTTATAATTCACAAAAAGGACGCTCAAGGAAATGCGTTAGAAGGAGCAGAATTTGTTTTGGTAAGAAAGGATCAAGCAAAAGCTAATATAACTCCTGAAGAGGCTAAAAAAATCGCATATCGTAAAGTAGGAGACCAATTGGTTGAAGGACATCAAGAACAAGCTCCATATATAGGAACGTCAGATAAAAATGGAAATGTAATTTTTGATATGGTAGCACTACCTGATTCTGTTGCTAATCATTATTATGCTGTAGAAGTGAAATCACCTAAAAATTATACTTTAAGTCAAAACTCTGTAGAATTGTTAGCAGATAAAAATTCAGCAAATGTGATTGAAGGTGAACTAGGTGATACAACTAATCCACTTCCAGCAACTGGCTCAGAAAAACTATTAATTGTTGCTGTTGGAGGCATTGTCTTAGTTGCTTTAGGTGGTGGAGCTTTATACTTCAAACAAAAAGTTACCAAGTAGGTGATTAAATGCAAAAACTCTCTAAATTTCTCAAAACCAAACAAGGTAAATGGCTGCTAGGTCTAACAATATTAGCTGTTATTGCAGCTGGTTTAGGAATTTTTAAAGCGTGGTCGGATCATCAAAAATATGAAATTATGCAAAGTAAGGTCAATGCTCCTGTAACTCAAAAACTCAGCAAAGACACCTTACGCAAGGACAAAATTCATATGTTTACTGATGATGATTTAGTTAGATACCGTAAGGAAGCCTATGCTAAAGGGTTAGACAAATATCCAAATGGTTATTTAGAAATTCCAAGTATTAACGTCAAACTACCTATCTACAATCGAGCTAACAATTTAACTCTTAGTTTAGGTGTCGGTAAAGATTACTACTTAGATAGTGAGTTTGGTAAAGGTAATGTAGTTTTAGCTGGCCATAATATGGAACGTCATGGAATTTTATTAAGTGACTTATATCAGGTAAGAAACGGACAAGAAGTTATCTTACATGGAGCTGATAATCAAGTATACAAATACAAAATCTTCAGTAAGAAAGTTCAATCTCCATACGTAAAAATTATTGATGGAAAACCAGTTAAAGGTAGTGCTTACTACTTACCTGAAGGAAATGAAAAGCCAATTGTAACAGTTTATGATTGTGCTGATCATGGGAAAACAAGACTTGTTGTACAGGCTGAATTAGAAAATTAATAAAAGAAGGAAGATGGTTATATGGACTTGAAAAAGAATTATATAGGTAAAGCGTTATTCGTAGGTGGAGTCAGTTTAACTCTTTGTGGTCAAGCATTAATGCTAAGTACACCAGTTATGAATAACATTGTAAGTGTCGCTCATGCCGATCAAGTTGCTCCTACAACTACAAACATTGAAATTCACAAAACAATGTATGATAAGGCAGACGCAAACTTCTTTGAACAAGAACAAAACAAAATTAAAAATGATGGTACTCAAAAAGATAGTACTTTTAATAACAAGTTATTCCACTACAACCCAACTACAATGGGGAAGGTTGAATTTACTTTATATGATATTACCGATCAAATTAATAAAGTTTATGCAGACGGTAAAGGTCTAACAGGATTTACTGCAGGTCAATCCAAAGAAGCACAAGGTCGTGTAGCTGAAATCTCTAAGGATATTGACGCTAATGGAGCTAAATCTAAGTTCTTAACTGGAGCTACAGTAGTTGGAACTAAAGCCATTGATGGTAGCGGTAATGTACGTTTTGAAAACGTCAAAGCTTATGACGCTTCTAAACCACAAAAATATCATTACTACGCAGCTGTAGAAACTAAGACCCCTAAAGGATTTGTTGTATCGAAAGCTAAACCAATTGTTTTTGTCAATCCCTATACAAATCCTAACGGTGACGGTTTCCTATCTACAACATACTTATATCCAAAGAACAATACACAAAAATTGCACTTTGACTTAACTAAGTTCGCTATTTGGAATAAACCAAAAAATAGTCAGCCAGAAGAAAAAAAGGAACTTGAAGGAGCTAAGTTCCAACTTTATCGTGGTAAACCAGGTTCAGGTACTAAAGTTGGTGGTGTTTTAACAACAGATAAGAATGGTAAAGTAACTGCCGACAACTTAATTATGGGTGATTACTATTTTGTTGAGTTGGAATCAAGTGTAGCTACTGACAATCCAGAAGCTACTACTCAAGCTAAAGTATCAATCTCACCAATTGCTAAGAATGATAAAAACAATAAATTAACTTTCTCTATTGGAGAAAATGGTATTGAACCTAACAAGTTACAAGGATCTTTAGTTGACTATGGATCACCTACAATTACTAAGGAATTAACAAATGGTGTTGGTGAACACAAATCCTTGCATATTGGTGATTTAGCTCACTTCAAATCTAGGGTAGATGTTCCAGCTAATATTATGGGATCCGATTGGAAAGTTGACGCTACAGGACAAGAAGCTAAAAGTTTACCTTACAGTGTGTTCTACACTCGTGATATTCCACAATTACATTTGAAAGATGTACCTGCTGAAAGACATTTAGTAATTAAAACGTCCGATAATAAGACAACTTTAAAAGAAGGTACTGATTACCAAGTTATCACAGGTAAAAATCAATGGTTTGTTAACTACGTAGTTAAAGGTGTTAGTGCTGAAGATAAAGCTAAACTTGACGCTGCCGCTAAGACTGGTGACAACGATAAGATTAAAGCAGCTATTAATAGTGTAAAATCAGGTTCTGTTTCAGATACAGTTGCTAAAGAAGCTGGTAAGCACTTGAATTATGACTATGATGAAGTTGTTATGACAGATTCTCCAATGGATACTGATATTGTTAATGATATTTATCTAATCTGGGACGATGGTTCTGGCCTAAGAGAAATCAAACGTACTGACAAGACTATTACTTATGGGGTACATTTCGTGAAGGAATCTTCTGGATTCATGGGTACTGGTATTGCAGCTCAAAAACTACAAGGAGCTAAATTCGTTGTTCAAGATAAACGTACTGGCAAGTGGTTCAACGGTTGGAAAGACGCCAAGTCAACAACCACAGGTGAAAAACAAGCTCAATGGGTAGATAACTATAAAGATGTTAAAGAAGGAGTTTTGACATCTGATAAAGATGGTAAGTTCTCCTTACAAGGATTCACTGAAGGTGACTACAAGCTTCGTGAAATTAAAGCTCCAACAGGTTATCAATTAATGGAAGAAACACAAGATTTCCAAATTGGGCCAAACACTGATAAAAAGACTCTAACAACTCCAATTGTGGTTAAGAACAATGAAAAGACAACTATGCCATTAACTGGTAGTCAACAATTATTATTAGAAGTTGTTGGTGGTGTTCTAACTGTAACAGTTTTAGGTGGAGCTGGTTACTTGGTTTACAAAAAGAAAAATGCCTAAGAAGTGAAAGTAGATGGATAAAAATAGAATCAAACATATTATTTACTATGTTTTCTGGGTAGTAATATGTTTAGGAATCATTGGTGCAGCTACTTATCCTTTTATATCTGATTATTTATTAGCTCAAAAACAAATGCAACAGATTGAAAGATTTGATAAGAAGGATTCAAAAACAAGTAAGCAAGATTATTTATCAGCTTTTTATCAAAGAAGGGCTAAACAAAAGATAGTAACTGATCCTTTTGCTCAGGCTAAAAAAGATAAAACTAAGTCCAATTCAGTTGATGTGGCTAAATCACAGTTAAATACAATTGGTGTTTTGGCTATTCCTAAGATCAAAGAAATTTTACCTATTTATGATAATACGTCAAGTATTGCTTTAGATAATGGAATTGGCTTGTTAGAGCATACCAGTGATATTACTGGTGGCAAAGGAAAACATGCAGTTTTAACAGGACATTCAGGACTTAGTTTAAATAAACTATTCACAGATTTACCAAAAGTAAAAAAAGGTGACGAGTTTTACATTAAGGTAAATGGCGAAGTCCACGCATATAAGGTAGATCAAATTAAAACAGTTTTGCCAACTAATATGAAGGACTTAAAAGCTGATCCTAATAAAGATTATGTAACTCTAGTTACATGTACTCCTTTATTTGTCAACACACACCGTTTATTAGTTAGAGGACATAGAGTTCCTTATCATAAAGCTAATATTGAAACAGACGGTGGAGTTACTTCTTTAGGTAAGGCAGTATTAGTAGGAACTGGTATTATGACAATTATGTTAATCATAGCGTATTTGATCAAACGGAGGAAAAGGGAAAAGTTATCTCTAGTGAAAAATGAAGTCAAGAAAGGATTGAGAAAAGTATGACATATTCAAAAATGGTAGCAGGTCTAATGTTGTCAACAACTTTACTTGGAACAGGAGCTACAGTTTTGGCTGATACAAGTTCTTCTTCAAGTAGTCAAAGTACAACAAGTGCTAAAGCTACAAGTTCAAGTAGTGTAGCTAACTCAAGTTCAGCAGTAGCTAAAACTAATGCTGAGAGTACTAGCACTAAAAAAGAAAGTAAGAACGATCCAGTTCAAACTTTAAAAGAACAAAAAATGATTATTAAAAAGATCGTAGCTAAGGAAGGTAGCCAAATAGCTACAGTTAGTGAAGCAAATAATTCAGAATCTAAAGTTGATACAAGTTCAGCTTCAACAGCTGCAAGTACAAGCAATAGTTCTTCCAATAGTAGCTCATCTAGTTCAGAATCTAAGACGGATACTCCTAAAGGTGGGACATCAACCTCATCTAGTAATGAATCCACTAAACCTACTACAAGTAGTAGTTCTCAAGCACCAGGTTTAAATCAATCTGATTTTAAAGGTGTACCAAATTCTAAGTTTGTTGTATATGATGTTACAGATACAATGAACAGTGTTATCAAAGAAAAATTAGGTGTAGATGAAGATAAAGCAAATGCAGCACTACAAGTGGCTGCAGCTAAAGAAACAGCTGAGGATAAAGAGAAGACCAAAGCTAGTGATACAGAATCTAAAGCTAGTTCAAATGCAAAATCAACTAGCACTTCTACAAGTGGTAGTTCATCAAGTAGTACAAAAGAAACAACAAGTAATTCTTTAAGTAAAGATGCAAGTTCCAGTTCTTCTAGTGAAACTAAAGATGATAAGGAATTAATCTCAAAAATTGAGGAATTAAGAAAAGGTGATACAATTCGAAAGGAAGTATCGGAACGTGCTGCAAAACTTAATAAAGATCAATTAAAATCAGTTGCTGAAGTTACAACAGATCAAAATGGTACAGCTGAAACAAAACTTCCAATTGATGGTAAGTACCACGCATACTACGTAGTAAATACTGAAACAGCTAAAGAAAGTTATGCGACAAATTCAGCACCAATTGTTGTAATTACACCAGTTACGGATAGTCAAGGCATGTATGCTCCAGAGTTTACGATTTATCCTAAATCAAATACTTTGCCAAAACCAACTACACCAGAAGAAACACAAGCTAAAATGTATCAAACAGGACATGAAGATCAATCAATTTTCGCTAAAATCATGAATTGGTTTAACGGATTGTTCAAATAAAATACAAGCTCCCTCGATCCTAAGAGTAGGATTAAGGGAGCTTTTTTATCCTAAAAATAACAGAAAGATTTAATAAAATTTAAAATATAATTATTAATTCAAGAAATGAGGACGTAGAATGAAAAAATATAAAATTTATATAAGGAAAAGCTTAAAAAAAGATATTGTGCATTCAGTATTGTTAGTGTTATTTATTTTTTTATTTTTAGTCGGATCGTCATTCCATAACTATATAGTAAATATATTTTTATTTTTATTATATTTTGCTGAATTAACATATATAATTACTCATATGAATAGTAATTAGGAATTTAAGTATGAGTGAATAAAATCAAGTATAGCTTTTATTAAATTTGAAACTTGATAGCTATAATAGAATGATAAATAATTTATTAGAAGAAATGAAATGTAGGTATATAAATTTACTTTGGGTAAAGTATTATTTTTTTTCAAATATAAAATAATTTTAAAACAAGTAACAATAACATTTAAAGCTATACCAACAATTAAAAGAGAAGATATACATATAACTTTTTGCTGTATATTATTATTAAAGGAAAAAAGATAGTCCTTTATTATAAATAAATTTTCTTTAAAAACTGAAAGTACTCCTGAAAAAGACCTTAAATCTGTACTTTTAAATACAAAATTAGGATTACTAGAACTTCTTAAAATAAATACCAAAAATAATATATATACTATTAAAGTGATGTAGGCTTTGGATTTATCCTTAATAGAATTGAAAAGTATTTTTTTAGAAAAAATCATTATGAATGCAGTAATAAATAATAAAATCCAGGCACCAAAAGCTAAAAAAGTAATAAATTTAAAAATGGTAGCAGAAAGTAACAAAGAAATAAAGAAAATGATTGTATCGTAAGTACTATTGTCATCATTATCTATAAGTTTGATAGTATTATTAAAAGTGATGTTATTTGAAATATTGGTACTGTTATCAATATAAATTGATTCTTTTTTAGAAAAGAAAAAATCTTTAAGTATATCGTAAACCAAAGAAACTATGGTAGCTATACTTGCAGCATTAGTTAATATCAAAGCAAAATCCAAAAGAATTACCTCCTATAGCTCACAGGCTAAGAAGGTGACCGAAAAAGTGCTAGAAATAAGATGTAAGCATATAGTTTTTCTCGGTAAAAATTAATTAATAAGAAGCGAGAATTTATAAATATAATTAACGAATCTATGTAAAGAATTAAAACTTTGCATAGGTTTATTTTATTGTTCATGTGTAACCGTTTTATCATATAATAGCTATTTACAGATTGCTAACTTATTTATTATGTAGCGTACCTACTACTATTCTTGAATAAAATTATTTGCTGTAAATTTGCAGCTGATGATGATATAATTATATAAGGTTATAAGCATACGAGGTGATTTTTTATGGAACTGACACAGCCGGCAACAATTTTGCGAAATTATTCTAAAGTATTAGATGATTTAGATGTAGGGAATCCAATCATACTAACTAAGAATGGTGTTGGGAAAGCTGCTTTAGTTAATATTGAACAATGGGATAGACTACAGGCCGAAATAAGGTTATTAAAAGAATTAAATAAAGCTGAAAGAAACTTTGGAGAAGGTGTTTCTTTAGAAGAATTCAGAAAGAGTAGAAATTAATAATCTTATGGAAGAGTATAGAGTAATAATCGGTAGAGAATACATACAGGACTATGAAGATTTAGAACTATATCTTGCTAATTCTAGTATGTATGAAAGTAATAAAATGAAGATCTTAGACTTAATTGATAGAGATCTTGATAGACTAAAAACAAGCCCTTATATAGGTGCTAGGTTAGATAGTAAAATTTCAATTCCAAACGACTATAGATATTTGATTTCAGGAGACTATCTACAATTTTATAAAATATCCAATAATGTTGTTAAAGTATATCGCTTAGTATATGCCAAAAGTGATTATTTAATTACACTGAAATTATTATAAATAACTTGACAGGAGGCCAAACAATGAGATTACCTAAAGAAAGAAAGAAAGAAAGAAAGAAAGAAAGAAAGAAATAGCATAAATCTACGTAAATATCAAGAAATATTAGCTCTAGGATTAAAAGTAAATTCTGGGGCTATTTGGCGTGTCCTAAAATGTAAGAGAAACTTTTTATGTGATAAGACTACTACAAGGGTGGTGGTTTTATGATGCATGAGGACAAAAAATACAATTTAAAACCTTTTACAAAATGGGTAGGTGGTAAAAGACAACTATTACCAACCTTACTCACAGTACTTCCAGAAAATTTTGGAAAATATTACGAACCTTTTGTTGGTGGAGGTGCTTTATTCTTTGAACTAGAACCTAGTGAAGCCGTGATTAATGATAGTAATAATGAACTTATTTTGACATATGAAGTAATAAAAAAAGATGTAGAATCCTTAATTAAAGAGCTGAAGAAACATGCAGAAAACAATAGCAAAGAATACTATTTAGAGTTACGTGCAGTAGACAGGGACAGTAGAATAAGGCAAATGACAGATGTAGAACGAGCAGCAAGGATATTATATATGTTAAGGGTTGATTTTAATGGATTATATAGAGTAAATTCTAAAAACCAGTTCAATGTGCCATATGGTAAATATAAGAATCCGCGTATCCTTGATGTAGAAAATTTAAAGAATATTAGTACATATTTGAACAATGAGAATATAGAAATTTTGAATGGAGATTTTGAAGTAGCGGTTGAAAATGCTAAAGAAGGGGATTTAGTGTATTTTGATCCCCCTTATGTACCATTATCACAGACTGAAAACTTTACAAACTATACGGCAAATGGATTTGAGTACAGTGATCAGGTACGTTTACGTAATTTATTTAGGAAACTAACAGAACGAGGAGTGTATGTTATAAGTTCTAATTCAGCTTCAAATTTGGTTTATGAATTATATAATTCTGTTGCAAAAAGAATAATTGAAGTAGGAGCAAACCGTATGATAAATTCTAATACTAAAAAAAGAGGAAAAGTAACAGAATTGATAATAACTAATTTTTGAGGTGAAACGAAATGCAATATAACGTTTTTGAATATTTGAATTTAGATTCTAAGGAGAAATTAGATTTTTTTATGAAGACTAGATCTTCCTTGCATTTTTTAGCTTCATATTGGGTTAATTTTAAAAATGTTAAAAGGAATTTATCAATGTATGATACTCCAGAACTGTATACGCTAGATTATCTTATTGGGAAATCAGATGAAGAAATAGATTTATTTTTCAAAGCTAGACCACGATTATTATTGCTGATGCCATATTTATTAGGTATTAGAGAAAATAAATTTGAAAAACCTTATACGAAAAGAATTTTGAATGTTCAATCAACTAATGGTAATTACAAGCTTAACTTTAAAGAAATAGAAGTTGAAAGAATTGAGTTGTATTTGAAATTTTTACATGATAGTGGGCTTGCTTGGGTTCTAAGACAGGGTCTTAACAAATCAGTACATGATTATGCAATCGGAATTGAAGCAGGAATGGATTCAAATGCTCGGAAAAATCGAAGTGGCTCTATAGGTGAAGAATATCTAAAATCAATATTAGAAGATATATCAAAGAAAAGGGCTTGGGTTTGTAATGGACAAACAACCAGAAATGATATAAAAAAATGGTATAACTTATCACTAGATGAAAGCTTTGAGAATAGACGTTTTGACGGCTCATTATATAATCCTACAAAGAAAAAACTATATTTATTTGAAGTGAATAATTTTAGCTCGAGTGGTTCTAAATCAAAAGCTTCTGCCACAGAATTTAAAGATCTTCATGATCGTTTAAGCAGAACTAATAATGAGTTTATTTATATTACTGACGGACGCGGTTGGGATAATGATAAATCTCATTTGTTGGAAGCAATGGAATATATTGGAAAAGTCTTCAACTATAAAATGCTTGAAGCAGGTTACCTTAATGATTATTTAGGTTGATTTATTGCAAACAGTTTATGGGAGAATATATTAAATCAATGCCCAATGGTGATTTACTCCAATAAAAGAGGAACGCCCGAGTTGACTGCTTTTTTAATCATTTAATAAATTTAAATTTGCAGCAAGATATATTTTTAGTAGAGATTAGCAAAATTGTGCTAAGATAGTATAAACCGTAGAGTTTAATAATACTTAGTTTGTACCACTTCTTTTTGAGGTGGTATTTTTTATATTCGGCTAACATTATATGGGTGTTAGCTGCTTTGGTTATTCTAATTGTGTAGTTTTATTATCTTTTGGCAATAAGCCTATTTATTTTTGTTTAAAAATTACTAAAAAACTTTATTTTTATGGTAAATAGGAATTTAGTAGAATAGAGGTAAATAACTTGACAGGAGAGAAAATTAATGAAATTATTTGAAGCAAGCAAGCAAGCAAGCAAGCAATAGCATAAATCTACGTAAATATCAAGAAATATTAGCTCTAGGATTAAATTCAGATTCTAGGGCTATTTATCGTGCTTTTATCCTAAAAAATACAAGTTTACTTCCTTCCAGTAATGTTACTGCTGTTAGAAAGGCGGTGGCATAATGGTTGAGGAATTTACAAACGAATTAGATGGGCAAATTAAGTTTTATCAGGCCTATCTACCTTTAGTCGATCATTCAATATCAGTTGACGATGTATATGAAGATTATACAGACGGGATTGTCAATGGAAGCTTACTAGAATTTAAATTAGTTATCAATGATATTAACAAAGTTCTCTTCCAAGCAATAAAATACTTATCTGCAAGACGCATTAAAGGAAAAGAAATACCGAAAAATATTTTGCTTATTTCTCTTAGAAATAAACGCATATATGTATTTGATAGTGCGGATTATATAGATTCTATCGAAAAGGTTTATTTTGGCAGTGCTTCTGTTGAAAATGCAGGCTTTATATCTGATGGAGCAAAAGAAGAATTAGATTATGGAAGTAATGAATTAGATGAAGCACGGCTTATTAAATTATTACGTTCACAGAATTTTACGAAAATAAACATTGACGAAAATTGCATTGTAGGTTGGGCTGAAAGATTTTATCGAGAAAATCCTTCGGCTGATAAGAAAGATTTTATTGGAGATAATACAGGTAAAGTTAATATATTAGGAGAAATAAGAAGACCAAATAAATTAAAAGGCTTTATAAATCCGTATACTGGAGAAACTAACAAAGCATTTCAATATTTAATGGATAAACTTAATGATAAGTTTCAGAAAAAGAATTTAGGTGCATTCTACACCCCAGAACAATATGCTAAAAAATCAATCGAATTAGTACGACAAGCTATTAAAAGAGTTCCCAAAGGAAATGATTATATTATTCTTGATCGCTGTGCTGGTACAGGAAATTTAGAGAAACATTTAAGTGAAGAAGAACTAAGTCACTGTATTTTATCTACAATCGAATATTATGAATACAAAGTATTAGTTGAAGTTTTAGGTGATAAAGTTAGGCATATCATTCCACCAACAGAAAAAGAAGATACTTTTAGTTTAGGTTTAGTTAGAGGTGCTGACGCATTAAGTGAAGAATACATAAATAATCCTATAATTAAGCAATATATTAATGATCCTAATGTAACAATTATCTTATTTGAAAATCCACCATATGCAGAAGTTAATGGTACTACTAGGAAAACGGGATCTAAATCAACATTTAAGAATAGTTTTATAGCCGAAAAGATGGCTAAAGAAGTGAAAGGGACTGCTAAAAATGAACTAGGTAATTTATTTATTTGGTCGGCTTTTAAGTATTACTTACGTCAAACTACAGATAGTTATATTGTTTACAGCCCTATTAAATATTGGAAGTCACAACATCTGATAAATAAGAGATTTATTAATGGTTTCGCATTTAATAGACGATATTTCCATACGAATATTGACGCTTTAGTTAGCTGTATTTTATGGTCGTTTGATGACGAAAATGTTGATGATATTATTTTGAATAAATATAACATTGATAATGATGAGATTATACACGAAGGAAAGTTAGAAATTAAAAAGATACATTCTAAGTATAGCAACAATTATTTTGATAAACGAAAATTTGAAAATGATGTTTTAGATGGAATAGCATGTGACCTTACTGGTATAGAAAGCCAAAAGTCAGAAAAGTCGATAAGAGTTAAAAAGATCTTTAACGAGAATATAATTGGTTATTTGGTAGCTAACGGAACTAGTTTTGATAATCCTGATTTGAATTCAGGATTAACTATTTCAGGAAGATATGACGGTAATGGTTTTTTCTTACGTTCTGACAATTTCTTAGAAAAGTTACCAATGTTTGCGGCTAGTCGTTATATAACCTACAATCGACACTGGACGCAGCGGGCTAATATAATGAAATCTGCTGATGGTGCTACAAAGTTTTTTGAAGCTTTAGAAAAAGGTAATATAAAACAAGAGCTATTGAGAATATTACTCTTTACGACTTTAGAAACACAAAATCATATGCGAAGTTTTCAAGGATCTGATGGCCGTTTTTATCGTAATCAGTTAACATTAGATAATTCAAATGGAGAAAACCTAGCAACAAAGCTACTTACAAAATTAGATATCAGAGAAAAAGAACAACAATTGTTAAATCAGTGGGATTTAGTATTTAAAGAAGCTAAGAAAACAGATAACTATAATCCCCAATATAGTTACTCTGTGTATCAAATTATTGATGAATTAGATATTGTCGAGAAAACAGAACGTGGAAAAATCTTTCATCAGTATCCAGAATTATATACTCAGTTAAAAACACTAAAAAAATTAGTAAAAGATTATTATTTATCAGAAATTGTACCGTTCTTATTCAAGTATGAATTTTTAAAATAGGAAAAGTGTAATATATAGTATGTTAAATGCTAGTATTTTGGTGGTTATATGCTATACTAATGCTAGTATTTTGCAAATGAGGTGATACTATGAAAACAGTACCTATTAGCTTTAAAGCAGATGAAAATATAAAAAAAGAGTTTGATCGAATTGCTTATGATATTGGAGTTAGTACGTCATCTTTACTGAATATTCTTGTTAAACGTACCGTAAGAGAAAATGGAATACCATTTGATGTTACTGCTAATCCAAGAGATTTTGTAGATAGATTTGATGAAGAGACGCAAAAAGAAATTGTAAAGGAATTAGCAATTGAACAAGGACTAATACCTGATGACTCAATAGAAATAGACAACATAGATTCTTATATGGAAGGTAAAAGACGTGACATACAAGATAAAAGTAACTAGAAGCTTTGACAAAAAGTTGTCTAATCTACCGAAATTATTTAATTTAACTAAAGAAGAAGCTCAAGAGGTTTTAGAAGAAATAACATTTGCTATGAATGAACTACAAAAACATGGTGAGTTACCAATTGAATATGCAGACCATGTTTTAGAAAGAAAGCCGTGGATAGGGTACAATGAGTTCCACGTATTAGATGATTTGTTAGTAGTGTATTTTAAAGTAGAATATTATTATTTACGTAATCAAAGTTAATATAAGTGTTCTTATTTTGAGTAAAATTACCAAAATAGTATAATAAAAATTCTTGTTTATTATTAGCTAGTTTTTCAAGTTTAGTATATAAAGTTTTCTTCCTGTTTTTGATAAATTGATCCTTAAAAAGAATTGTAGATAGGAATGAAGTGATTCCATCATATGTACATCTATGTGTAAACATTAAAACTAGTTGATCTGAATTTTTTTGAAAACACTTAGCTAAGCCCCAATATATGAACTTTTTATCATCTATAGTTGTGTGAGAATCTAGATTGTAAAAAACGTCATCAAAGTTTATAGGTACATTATATTTATTAACAAAATTTATACCATTTAAACCGTTAATTTTATACTCTTCATATAAGTCAATTAACCTAGTAATTGATGAAATATGTTGTAATCTAGTTTTATTTTTTAGATTCTCTTTATTGGTGGGAGAGGATATAGTTTTTGATGAAGAGTTTACAAGTTTATTAGTAACACTGGACGTTGATTTAGTAGCTTTTTTCTCTTCTAAAAAACCTTCTTCAATAGAAAAGTCTAATTTAATTAAATTATCATGTATGGAATAATATTTAGTTTGTATATGACTTTTAGATAATTTAGCAACTAATTTTTTCACTCGAGAGCAAGAATCAGAGTGAGTTCCACCAGTTCTATTTGAAAAATAAGGCTTGATTTTATTGGAATTTTCAGGATTAGAAAAATCTACACCAATATTTATACAAGTTAAATTTAATTGACAATCTTCGGCGCACTGAAACTCATTATTAGAAAATAACTTTTTTTGAATTATGTTACCTAATGTATCTTTACCAATAAATAAATGATTAGCTTCTTCAGCAGATATATAATCATTGATTCTGGGACAGTAACATTTTTTATAAGTAACCATAAAAATTCTCCTTTCAGCAACTTGCAAAAAGGAGATTATCTTCTTATAAATAATTTATAATTATTGAATTTTTGTGTAATTAATCCTTGATATAATGGGATTTATCACGTATAATTCAACGTGAAGATAACTTCCAGAGTTTCTCGCCAAAGAAACGTTCTCTGCAAGTTACTTTTTAATTTTTTTTCGTTATCTAGTATACCATGTCGGGTATATAGTTGTCCTTACCACTTCTTCATAGGAGTGGTATTTTTTGTTGATAAATATAACTTAATATAAAAACAAAAGTAGCCAGAATCTAGTAATTCCAGCTACTTTTTGCTATACAAGTAAATTATCCGTTCCTAATTCTAAATCAGCTAAGCGATAATAGTTAGTATCTTTAAAAATCTCAAATATACAATGTTTCTTCTTAGTTAACAGTATTTCTTTATTACTATCAGACTCTAAATCATAAACCAGAAGAGGTATCTTTTTCTTAGTGTTCAAGTTCAATTCTTTGATTAAGTTAGCTAATAAAAGTTGGTAAAACTTACGTTTAAAATTAGTCTCTAAAGATTGAATGATGTTAAACAAATCTTCCATAAAGTAATCAGGACTATCTATTAAATTAATGGTGATATATAATTCATAATCTTCACTATTACTTTTAGGAAAATGTGGATTGTTTTGAGGTATTTGAATAGCTGCTTCTAATTTAAAGTCTTTATCGTAGATACCATTTTTAGCATTAATTGTAAATAATAATGACTTATCTCCAATATGTGGTAAAATAAAAGAAATGTTTTCTAGCTCTCAGTAGGTGGCCAAACTCTAGCTGTGAGCTTTTTTATTTTTATCTAAATTTTATCATATCTTCACAAATTCATCAAAAATTGTAAATGTAATTAGTTCTCTTTATCTCAGTCAAAAGCTTACTGAGATAAAGGGATTTTTTGTCCCAAAATTTATCCCAAAATATTTTGTTTTAGTAAGGAGTTAAAAAATGAAAGTAAAATCTATTTTGAAAAGATTAGATAAATCAGAAGTAGAGAAACTAAAAAATTAAATTAAGTGGTAGCAGTTTGCTACCACTTTTTGTATATCATTCTTACTTGGTAGCAAAATGGTAGCAAATTGCTACCATTTATCAAAATTAGTCAGGCACTCCGCCACACGCCACCGTGCCAGGAAATATAGAACTCTAGCCGCATAAGTAGCGACTTCCGCCAGTTGTTAAGACAACTGTTGGTACTTATCACACTTCAAGCCCTGCGACAATACTAAAATGCACTCCAATTCCTCTGAGTAATAAGATCGGTTAGGAATTGTCGGTATTGTCACAGGGCTTTTTGTGTGAACTCAAAGAAAATGTGATGAGCAATAAGTAAAGGAGCTGTTTATTATGACTAATAAAAATATTGGATCAATAAAGAGAATTGCAAAATCAAGTTTTAAAAAGCTAGTAAAAGATTATCCAGTATTGCATGAAAATTACGGTCAATCAGTTATAACAAAAATTATGAATAAAGTTAGTGAAAAGCTTACTATACATGAGATGACCTACATCAATAAATGCGATATGAAAGAAGAACTAATTAAATTTAATGAAATGTTGCAGCTTTATCTTATTAAATACGGACAAGATGAGGCTTTAGAACTAATAAAAGAAAATAAATTTTTTGATAATGTAAATTTTGGAACACATATTTAGGAGATAAATGAAAATGTCAAAACTAGAAAAGATATTACAAACATTAAATAACGACGGGATAACACTCTTGGAGTTTTACGGTTACAGTACAAAAGATGAAGATTTTGAACAAGATCAAACTTACCAAGATGAATATAACTTTTTATTTGACATTGTTGTCAAAAAAATTGAACAGGATTTAAATGAAAATTTTATCAAGTATGGATTAAGCCTAGTGTGGTTTTTAGCAAATAAAGACAATACTTGGTGTGTACTACTTAGGACGGATAATAATGATTATTATATTCAAATTAACGATATTCTAACTGGAAGTAAATATTTAGAACAAATTCAATAAAAAGGCAGGCAATAAATATGATTACGGTAAACGAATTACAAAATTTCTTAGAAAATAATGAAAGACAAATTTTAGCAATGGATAATGCTAATTTATTAAAAATTAATGCGATTGATGAAGAAACTGGTGTAAATATACCAGGGATAAGTTACATTTGTTATGTAGTTTTGCCTGTAGGAGTAACACCAGTTAGCCAATATAGCAGTATTAACGGAACAGATTTGTTAGGTATTTACGATAAAGAAAACAAGAAGCTTTATTATAAGAGAATATCTTCACTTATTTTAAATGATAAGTTAAAAAGTGTTGTAGATGAAATAGGATCTATTAATTTTAAGAACCTTTATAGGTTAGTTGTAAAAGAAGTCGATAAAATCCTACAAAAAGAATACAAATCCCTAAGAGTTCAAAAGCAGATTGAAAATTACAACTATAAAAACAGTGACTTTAAGAAATCCTTTATAGAACAAAGAATTGAAGCGTTTTTTGAAAAAGGTGTAACAGTTTATGGTAAAAATAAGGATTATGAACTTAAGTTAACAGCGTATGATTACTCAAAACTTATTAGTGACAAAAAATATGCGAAAGATTTAGCTATGAGATACTTATTTAATAAACCTGAATACAGAGATGTAACAAATTTTGAAGTAAATATTGAAGATTATATTTACAGACAAGCAAAATTAAATTTCAACAGAAACATTAATTTGAATGATAATGACAAGAAATTGATGAGTCTTTTCAAAGGAATATCCGAAGCTAATAATGCTCGTACTATAAAGATTGAATATCAAAAAGGTAATAAATCAACAGAAATAACTGTAAATATAGATGAGATGAGACAACAATATGATTATTCTGATGGATATTGTTTTAGTAATTATGCGATTACGACATTGAAAGCAGCAGAAAAATTTGAAAAAGATTTTAGAGATGAAGAAGATAATCGTTTTGGAGATATCTTGCTTAAAGGTATTAAAAAAGTTAAATATGGAAGAAAGGTGTTGTTTGAAGAAAAATAGTTAAGACGAAACGAGATATAAATTTATTTCAATAATTTTAGTGGTAGCAAAGTGGGAGCATTTTGCTACCACTTTCGATATAGAATCCTAAAATGGTAGTAGTTTTGTAAAGAAAGTTGACAAAAGTGGTAGCAATTTGCTACCACTTTTAATAATTTCAGCTTAAATGGTAGCAAATTGCTACCAGTCAAATATTTTACATAATTTAAAAGCAGGTGTTTTGCTTCAAAAAAATCTGCTGGCACTCCGCCACACACCACCGTGCCAGGTAATATAGAACTCCAGTCGCATAAGAAGCGACTTCCGCCAGTTGTTAAGACAACTGTTGGCACCTATCACACTTCGATCCCTGTGACAATACTGAAATGCACGCCAATTCCTTTGATTTTAAAATTAAGTAGGAATTGTCGGTATTGTCACAGGGTTTTTCGTGTGAACACAAAGAAAATGTAACGTAGATATATAAAATTTATGAAAGTAGGAATTAATATGAATATATTTGAATTTTTAAGAAACGATAAGCAAGTATCAAGATATAAAAATACGATATTAATTAAAGTGACTGCTACAGATGAAAAAGATAACAATTTACAAGATTTACAATATGTATATAGTCAGTATGGAAAGGATATAGTCCCAGATACAGTTGAATTTTTAGGGATTTATGATATTAAGAACGATATTTTTTATGTAAAGAGTTCTAATATTGCTAGAAGTTTTATCACTACCGAAGAAGAAAAAATTATACCTATACGTAAATTAAAAAGGTCAATTAACCAACAAATTGACAATAAAATTATGAAGATAGTGGAAAAAGAATTAGAAAAAGACTCTTCTTCAAAAAAATTGACGACGTTTGAAATTAATTTTTTTACTTCACAAGCAATTAATGAGATAGTTAATAGTTTTTATAGTGATAATAGTAAACCAAGTTCATTTTTGCTAACTAAGATTCCATTAAATGTATACGACACAGCTAAATATTTAGTAGAAAAAGATATTTTTTTGAATAAAAAAATATCTGAATATTTAACATCTATAGTTGATCCACTTTCAAACTCTAAAGAAACAATGCTAGATCTTTTAATCTTGAATGCAAAACAAAGAAAAATCATTGAAAGAATAAAGCAAGATATTCTAGTAGAAAAAGCAGGAACAGAGGTTAAAGAAACGGTTGATTTTTATTATGCAATTTCAAAATATCCTGCAGCTAAAAGCCTTAGAATTGTTTATCGAGAAAATGACAAAGTAATGGTTTTTAGAGCGGTGGATCCAATGTATATAAGATATTATTCCGCTGATATTTCATTGAACATTATGTCTGATAAGGACGCAGATAAATTTAAAAATTTATTTGGAAATAAAGAACTTAATCTGAAAAACATAGATGAAGTAACATATGGAAGAAAAACGATTTATCAAAAATGAAAAGGTTGAAAAAGTGGTAGCGAATTGCTACCACTTTTTTGTATATCATTCTTATTTGGTAGCAATTTGCTACCATTTATCTAAAATCAGTTAGGCACTCCGCCACACGCCACCGTGCCAGAGAAACATAGAACTCCAGTCGCCTAATGGCTTCTTCCGCCAGTTACTAAGGTAACTGTTGGCACTTATCACACTTCAATCCCAGCTGCAATACTGAAATGCACTCCAATTACTCAGAAGATATAAGTAAGGTCGTAATTGTCGGTATTGCAGCTAGTCTTTCGTGTGAACTTAAAGAAAATGTAACGTATATAAAAAGAAAGCAGAGGTCAAAGATATGAATAATAGCGTATATATAAATGATAAAGTTGGAAAATTTTATTATGTGGCAAATGATGAAGATTATGGTTATTTTGAGCTTACTATGTTACAAGATGAAGGTTTTCATTTTGTTAGTTATTTAGATAAAGAAGAAAAAAATGCAATTTTAGATGAAATTTATAAATTACCAGTAGCAAAGATGATTAAGCTACTCAAGAAATTAGAGGAAAGATGGCGAATTATGAAATGCTATAGGTTTAATTTATCAGAAGTGAGGTTCATGTACTTACAAGATTATTATGATGAACCAGGATATGAAATGGAGTTTGATAGAGAAGATTATTTAGCGTGGTTAAAGGAAGATTGTTTGCCTGAATATTTTAATGATATTGATTATAACGATTTAGATGTGATTCTTAACTTTTTAAAGGAAAATAAGGACAATTTTTACTTTGAATTTCTTAGAGGTAATTGTCAAGGTGATTATTGTTACGCATGGAATGGGAAAGTAGATAAATATCAAGATTATGATAGAGAGTATTTGGAAAACGTTGCTTATAGTAGTTGGATTAGTATTTTTGAAAGCAATAATGAAGGAGAAATTGGAGAACCAATAGAGAACGTTCCAGATTACTATGTATATGATGGCAAAGAAAACACGTATCTGAGTGAGTATATGACAGAAAAATACGAAGCAAGATTGGCTAAAGAAGATATAACTTACTACTAAAAAAAGTATAAAGCGGAGAGTTGAAAACTATGAGCAAACTATTAAGCGAAGAAATACTAGAGAAGAAGTGGCAAGAAGCCACCATCAAGCGTGATGTAATTTTTACTAAAGTATTCGGAGAAAATAAAAAATTAACGCTTGAGTTGTTACAAATTATTTTGCCGAAACTTAAAATTGAAGAAATTATTGATATTATCCCTGAAGATAGAGAAAAAGAAAATATAGTTTATCGTGGAGTTAGGTTTGATGTTTACGTTAAAGATGAAAATAGTAGAATGTATGACATTGAAATGCAAGTAGTCAATCATCATGATTTAGGAAAAAGAATTGCTTATTATCAAAATAAGTTATCTTCTAAAGCATTAAAACCAAGTCAAAAATTCTTTGAAAAGAATGATACTTTTGTAATATTCGTTTGTGATTTTGACTATTTCCAGTTAGGTTTACCAGTATACCATACAACAATGAGATTAAAGGAAGATCTAAATAAAATAGTTGACACTGGGGAACATAATGTTATATTAAATTCAAGAGCTAAGGACTTTTCAAGTGTAAGTCCTGAAGTTAAGGCGTTTTTAGAGTATGTAAGAGAAAATAAGGTATCTAATGAATTTACAAAAGATCTAGACAGAGAAGTAAAAAAAATAAAATCAAGTACAGAAGTGAGGGATAGCTTTATGACGTGGGAAGAAAAGTTAGCAGAAGAAAGATATTACGCAGGTAAAGAAGCTGAAGAAAAAGGCATGGAAAAAGGTATAGAAAAAGGAAAACGAGAAATGGTAGTTAATGCTATCAAAAATCAAAAAAAATTAGGAAATAGTCGTCAAAATATTATTAATAGTGTTGCAGACTTTTTGAGTATAGATAAAGAAGAAGTTGCAAAGTATTATGACGAAGAAATGTTAGTTAAATAAATCGTTAAAAGTCGTTGAAAAACGGCTTTTTTATTTTATGTTGAAAATTTTAGTGGTAGCAGTATTGTAAAGAAAATTAACGAAAGTGGTAGCAATTCGCTACCACTTTTTTATTTTTTTACTTTAATTGGTAGCAAAATGCTCCCAATTAAACACTATATAAACTTCAATAAAGATAATTTAATACAGAATTATCCGCTGGCACTCCGCCACACGCCACCGTGCCAGGGAAACATAGGACTCCAGTCGCCTAATGGCTTCCTTCCGCCAGTTACTAAGGTAACTGTTGGAACCTATCACACTTCAAGCCCAGCTGCAATACTGAAATGCACTCCAATTACTCAGAAGATATAAGTAAGGTCGTAATTGTCGGTATTGCAGCTGGGCTTTCGTGTGAACACAAAGAAAATGTAACGTGACATAAATCATTTAAGAAAGTAGGTAATTATTATGAATAAACAACCATTTTATAGAAACAAGGTAGTTTTATTTTTAGGAGCAATTTTTATGATAGATAGTTTATTAGTAACCTCGTTGGTAGCTAGATCAATTTATCTAACAGCAATGAATGGGACAGCAATCACTTTTACCGAAACTATGTATGTTTTGGTTGGGTTAGTGGTTCTGATGATTCTTTCGGAATTGATTGAAAAAGCTAGTGCATATGGAAACAAGCTATATCGTGCAAAGTTGTCCCAAAAAAGACAAACAAAATCTAAACGCCTATACTACCAATGATTATTAAGTATTTGTAGGAGGCTTAAAAATGTTAAAAGTTGATAAACCAGTAAATGATAGTGGAGTAATTATTCCAGACGAAATATTTGATTTTATCCTTACAGTAATGTGGACATCACAGATAGAGAGAAATCCTATCTCAATTGGCCATAAAATAATGGTTTTAATGTATGAAGATGATCAAATTAATAAATGGATAGATACTTTAAAGCCGATTGAACTATCTTTATTGCATGATTGGATAATCTTACATGCTAAGGATAGACAATTCAGATTATACGGTGCTTATCTTCAAGGAGAGTCCCACTTATTGTTTGAACTTGACTTGATGAAACCGAAAGAAAAAAAAGCTAGACTTTTACCAAAGAAAATTAATTAGGAGGAATAAGAATGAAGATTATAGATAGCTTTAATACAACTAGCGATAGAGGCGGAGTTTTGATAGGGAATGAAGATTGGCAACTTCTAGTTCCAAACGGTTATGGTGATGGAACTACATATATTCATATTATGCAGTTCAAAGACTTCAAAGAACAATTTGATTATGTTAGAGAAATGGAAAAAATTAAGGAAGCTAATAAACTTTGTTTTTGGTATTTCACCTTAGTTCAAGGTTCATTCGGTATCTATGGTTACGATGCAACAGACGTTTTCTCAAGACCAGTAACAGAGTTGAGTGGTGATTATCTAATATACTACAGTGAAAAGAATGTTTATTTTTTAACATATTAGGGAGAAATTGAAATGAAAAAAGATAAAGAAAAGATATATACAAAAACCGCATTAAAACGTGAATATGGTTGTACAGATAAGATGTTTGAGTATTTACCAGAAGCTGACAAAATTTGGTATGGCAGGTATAAAAGCCAAAGATGGGACGCTTGGTCACAAGCAAAAGTTGATGAATTTTTAGCTAAACCTGAAGTAATTGCTTTGTTGGAAAAGAAGAAAAAGCAGAGTGCTAATCGTAAGGCGGCAGCTAAGAAAGCAGTAGAAACTCGTAAGAAGCGTGATTTAGCTGAAGTTAAAAACATGAAGATTACGGTAAGAAAAGTATCTGAAAAGACGTTAAGAAAACATGCTCAAGAATATATTATGTGGAATTATGATGATCTAATTGATATTACAGAGCGTGAATTAGTTAATACAATCAGGCATGAATTTACTAGCTACGAAGAAGATTTAGACGCTTTATTTGGAAGATTTGGACAAGTAGAGTTACAAAAGTACATTTATCGGCGTACATACAATAAGATTATGGAAGTTTATCCAGAATATAAAGACGAAATAAAGCGACAATTAGAAGAACATTTGGATAGATTTTGGGGTGAGTAAAATGGAACAAATTGGTTGGGAAGTAGCTGGAATTATCAGTGAAAAGATTAGAGAACTAGCAGCTGAAAATGAAATTGATACAAAAGAAGATGAATTTATGGTTATTCAACCTTTAACAGATAATCAAGCTATTTGGTATGAGATGACATTTACTGATAAGGGAAAGAGAAAAATTAATATTAAAGTAAATGATAGTATTTATATTTTACCGAAGATCGACAAGAATTTTGAAATGTTTACTGATGAAAGTGAGGAAGAAGATAATGAATAATTTTAACTTTGAAAAATTTGAGAAGATGTACGAATTTAAAGAAAGAGAATTTAATGAAATTACGCAGTATTTAGATGATATGGAAAAATTCGATATTACTCCAGTATTGTTATTATACAAATCTAAGATAACTCCCCAGCGTACAAAGATGGTAACTAAAGTTAACGGAAAAGATCTAATTGATTATCTGGCCGCAACTACGTTTAAAGAATGTTTACGTCAGGGATTATCTGCAAGAGAAATTAATGAGGCTTTAGATAGAGCTGCTAAGAAAGTAGTTGAAATTCACGACAGGAATGGAGAGGACTTCTATGGATAAGAAGAATAATTCTAAAACAGTTCTTTTAGAACTAATTACAGCAGGTATCTTTTATCTCAAGCTGATTTACCTTGATAGTTCAATTGGTGCTTATATTGGTGATAGCATTTATATGATATTCATGTTGTTTCTTTGCTGGTCTTCAACATCTAAAGATTAAGGACAATGATTAGAGGTGAATAAGTAATGGGATACGAAGATTTTAAAAATGAAATTGAAAAAATAGATAATAATTTAAGTGTAGAAAAATATGACGAAGATCAAATAGCTATGATTGGGACGACTTTGCAAGATAGAAAAGCTGGTGATGTTGAGATCTTTGTTAATGAAGATGTATCTGTTTTTAGAATTACTACTGATGATAATGATCATTGTTTCTTAAAGATTAATATTGGAGTTGATATTACAAGTTTTGATACATTTTTTGAAATTCTTAACCTAATTAAAGAATATATGGAGAATCTGTAGAGATTTAATTGATAATTAACTTTATTGGAGGAATTTAGTATGACAGGAGTACAAAAATTAACTAAGCAACGTGATTTAGTGGCAGCTGCATTTAACGTAATTGAATCAAAAAGTAGGGTTTTAGCAGTAAATGCAGAAGATGATGAAGAAAAACAAGCAGACGCATTTGGAGAATTACTAGACTTTATACAGCAAACAAATATTAGACTTAATAAAGAACTTACCAAGCTAGAAGATAGCAAAAATAAATAATTGGAGGAATTTATTATGAATCACGTAAATTTAATTGGAAGATTAACAAAGGATATTGAAGTAAAATACACGGATAATAGCACTCCTACAGCAACTTTTACGCTTGCTGTACCAAGAAGTTATAAGGGAGCTAATGGTGAGCGACAAACAGATTTTATCAGATGTGTTATTTGGAACAAACCAGCTGAAATTTTGCAACAATATGCAACTAAAGGAAGTAGAATTGGTGTTGACGGAGAAGTAAGAGTACGTTCTTACGAAGATGAGAATCAAAGAATAATTTATATTACTGAAATTTTGGTTAGACAATTCATGTTTTTAGATAGTAAAAAACACCAAAATGAAGATAGTGAACCATTTGTAGATGGGCAAGAAATTCCAATTGATGATGAAAATTTACCATTTTAATAAAAGTTAGGAGATACGAGAGAATGACAGATAGATTTTATGAAGCGGTATATTCAGAAAAATTATCGCAAGAAAGAGGTGACATTAGATTTATCATTATTGATCAAGATACTGGTGAAATTTTAGATGACGCTAATGGTTGGGGGTATAGATCAGCTAGAAATGCTTATCGAAGATTTGGATATACGCAATCCAGTTCTCAAAAAGATAAGAAAAAAAAGATTTTAGAGGTACGCTTGGAGAGAGCTAGAAATTTTTATCGAGCAAATAAAGATTTATATGAAGCTTTAATTAATGCTGGATCTTTTTTACCAGATTTATATACTAAGTTGAATGATGATGGAGCAGAAACGTTATCTATTCATAATGTTGACAATAAAGTAAAAGAAAAGTTTTCAGTGAAAGTAGTAAAAAGACTATTAGTAGAATATGGTTTCTTAGATTGGATCCCATTTTCTCCTGAAGACGTGTATGAGGCTTATTTAAAGTATGAGTAGAAAATATTTCTATGTAAATGTTAGATTATTAAATGGAAGATGTATGATTTATAAATTGCCTAGAGATTTACAATATCCTATGTGGCAGTATGTAAATGAAAATCCAAAAAAATGGCAAAATTTGTTAAAAGAAGCCTTAATAAATGTGCCAATTAGGCCTTATAAGAATAATAAAAGTGTTATTAGAGTAGGAATAATAAAATCAGTTTTTATAAAAAAAGAGATACGAGTGTGGAGTACTAGGAGTCAATTTTTGGTATCTAGTAACTGGAAAAAGAAAAATTATCAAGAACTTAAAAAATACCGTAGTTTTTTAAAGCATGACTTTTCAACTTGGAATCAAATTTTAATTGATATAGATACTTTACGCTGGTGGTTTAGATTTAGAAAATAAATTAGGAGTGATTAAGTTATGGAAATCTTTGCATTAGATTTAGGAAATAAACAAACAAAATTAAAAAGTAGGAAGGCAGAATATGTATTACCATCACAAATTTTAAATAAAAGTGATATGCCTCAACAATTAGGTTCTTTTGGAACAAGAAAGATTAGTAGCTATAAAGTGCCATTTGATGAGAATGAGTGGGCATGGGAAAGTGATTTGGCAGCTTTAAAATTAGATGAATATTTACAAGATACACTTATGCACCAGAATCGTTATCAAAATGATGTATTTAGATTGTTAGCAAACTTCGCTTTAGGTAAACTAGCAACTGATTTTAAAGAAGCTAATAAAGGTATTATGAAAGTTATTGTTGTAACAGGCTTACCTACAGATGATTATAATAGTTCCAAGCAATTAGCAGATTTAACGGAAGTTTTAAAAGGACAACACCAAGTTGAAGTAAATGGAAAAACTTATACAGTTAGAGTAGAGAAAGTTCTAATCGTACCACAACCAGTCGGAACTTTTTATGATGTATTGCTAGATAAACAAGGCTATTTAAAAAACGAGGATCTATTAGAAGAAAAAGTAGGTATTATTGATGTTGGTGGTGGAACAGTTTTAATTGACACTTTAATTAACTTTGGTTTAGATAAGCATAATCGTAAACAATATGCTACAGGAGCGAATGATTTATATGAGTCAATTGCAGCAGGAATAGATGGTAATGCTAGTATCTATCAAATCGAGAAAATTGTTAGAGAAGGCATTAAAACTAGAGAATTTGCGTATCGTTTTTCAAAAAACAATGTAATAGATATTTCTGACTTAGTAGAATTAGAGATTAATTCTTTTACTAAAAGATTGGTAAGTAACCTAAAAAGTACTTTTAAAGACATTCAAACTATGGATAGCTTAATTATTACTGGAGGTGCTGCAAATTTAATTAATCAAAGATTAATTGCTGATACCTTTGAAACGGTAACCTTTGTAAAAGATTCAGAATTTGCAAATGTTAGAGGCTTCTATAAATACGCCCTAACTAAAGAAGGGGCTGAAGATAGTGAAGAAGAAACAGGAACTACTGAAACAGATTAGTTTTAGATTGTATGCAAATGTTCGAGATCGTCAGATTTTTGATTTTTTAGAAAGTTTAGAAGAAAATCAGTCAGAATTTATAAAAGAGGCTGTAGAATTAAGAATTAATCAATTAAAATCAGGAGAAAAGACATTAAATAAACAGGTTGAGATAAATTCACCTAAAAATACAGTTAAGAAAGTTGTAAATACGAAAAAAAACAATGATCAAATCAATAATATTAAAACTGCGAAAACAGCTAAAAAACGTCTTTTAGGTGGATTCAACGGTTTTGAAGGATAAAAAAATTCCAGTTCTCTTAATCGAGATACTGGAATTTTTATGTTAGTACTAATACGGTAACCAACTACATAAATAAAGTTTAACTATAACATTACTTTACACTATCTTTTAAGCTTTTTCCAGCTTTAAATGCTGGAATTTTGCTTGCAGGAATTTCGATTTCTTCTCCAGTTTGCGGATTACGTCCCTTACGAGCTGCACGCTCACGAACTTCAAAAGTTCCAAAACCAATTAATTGAACTTTACGTCCTTCAACTAAGGCTTCTGTTACTGTGTCTATAAAAGCTGTAACAGCTTTGTCAGCGTCCTTTTTTGTTGCACCCATTTTTCTGGAAATAGTGTTTACTAATTCAAGTCTATTCATGTTTGAAAGCCTCCAGGTATTCTTAATATTTTACTGCTTACATTATACTATATGAGATAGCTTGAAACCACAATATAACGCTATTTTGAGCAGTTTTTATAATTAGAAAATAAAAAGTATCAATTATGCTATGAGATGGTTTTAAAATGGTAGCAGTATTGTAAAGAAAGTTAACAAGAGTGGTAGCAAATTGTTACCACTTTTTGTATATCATTCTTATTTGGTAGCAAAATGGTAGCAATTTGCTACCACTTATCAAAATAAGTTAGGCACTCCACCACACCTACCGTGCCAGAGAAACATAGAACTCCAGTCGCCTAATGGCTTCTTCCGCCAGTTACTAAAGTAACTGTTGGTACTTATCACACTTCAAGCCCTGTGACAATACTAAAATGCACGCCAATTCCTTTGGTATTAAGATCTAAGTAGGAATTGTCGGTATTGTTACAGGGCTTTTTGTGTGAACTTAAAGAAAGTGTGATGAGTAATAAATAGAAGGAAGAGAGTGATACGAGAAGAAGTAGCTAATGGTTAGTGAAAAATAAGAAACATGAATAGATTTTCAAAAAAAATAATAATATAATTAATGGAGAGTGATAGCTGATGGTAAACTATGCTAGAACAATATTAAAGTTGAAAAACAGGTCTGGCAACATCACTTATAAAGAAGTGAAATCACTTTTACTTTATTTAGGTTATGAAGAAAAAAATAAAGGGAAAACAAGTGGTTCACGAACTGTATTTCGTAAGAAAGGTAAAAATTCGATTTATTTGCATAAACCACATTCAAGGAAAAATATACTGAAATATCAAATTGATGATATTTTAGACGGATTGAAAGGGGAAATTTAAATGCAAGAAACAATGAATTACAAAGGATATCAAGGAACAATAGAGTATTCTTTAGACGATAATGTCTTACATGGTAGAGTTTTAGGTATCAAGAGTATATTGTCTTATGAAGGCAATACCTTGTCAGAATTAAAAAAAGATTTTGAAAGTTTGATTGATGAATACTTAGAAGATTGCAAAAAAAATAACGAATCTCCTGAAAAACCATATAAGCAGAATATTGTAATCAATTTAGAACCAGATTTACAAGAAAAGTTATATTTATATTCAGCACTTCACAATGAAAATATTATTGATAGTATAGGTAAAGCTATTAGAAATCTAGTTACTGGATAAAGAGTAAGGGAGCTACTGCAAAATTGTTGTGGTAGCTCTTTTTATTTTATCTCAAAAAAACTTTTGGCACTCCACCACACCCCACCGTGCCAGAGAAACATAGCACTCCAGTCGCCTAATGGCTTCTTCCGCCAGTTACTAAAGTAACTGTTGGCACCTATCACGCTTCAATCCCAGTTGCAATACTAAAATGCACTCCAATTACTTAGAAAATATAAATAGGTCGTAATTGTCGGTATTGCAACTGGTCTTTCGTGTGAACTTGAAGAAAATGTAACGTAAATTAAGTAAAGGTGGAATTAATATGAATAACACAATAATTAAACAGATGGAACAAGCTAGAAAAATTATAAAAGTAATTACTGGTAATAATTATCAAGTTAAAAAGTTAGAAAAAGATACTAGAAAGGTTGTTAGAAGTATTAATCCAGAAATTGAAGAGAAGCTTGATAAACTTAACGTGTTACCTTATGGGTATACATTGACTTTTCCATTTTTAAATATTTTTGTTATCACAAATAATGAAAAAGAATATCAAATGGATATGTCAGACGCAGAAAATGGAATAGTTTTATCCTATGTGTACAACCTTTCCAACCCTGAGTTATCAGAGTTTGGAAGTGTTCAGGTAGACAAAAAATTTAATCGCATATTTTAAAAAGCAAGTAGGAGAAAAATTCTATGAGTGAAGAATTAACTAAAGTTTTAAAAAAGTTAGAAAAAGACAGAGTAGAGTTTATTAACTATGATTACTACAAGAAAAAAGGAGAAGAATTGGTACTAGATTCTTTTGAGTATGTTAAGGAATTTGATTATTTATATTTAGAAATAGTAGTTAAATTGTACAGGGAAATAGGAGTTGATGAGTACAACGATAATAACAGCTTTAATACATTTTCTCAAGTAGATAGGAAATGGTATGCAAATTGGATCAATCCTGATGGATTAAGTATTAAAATTGATGATATTTTAAATTATAAAGTTGATAGCCAATATATAAGATTATTAAAGGAGTAAGAAAATGAGTGTCCAATATGTTTTGAAAAAATTAGATAATTTACATATAAATTATTTAGATGAAGATGGATATAATTTAGGGGATGAGATTGTAGAACAATCTTTTGGCTTTGAAAAAGAATTTGAATATTTATATAGAGAAATCGTCAAAAAAGTAGAATCTAGGGAAATAGACACGAGTAATATTTCATTTAACTTTTTTGATAATGTTGATGGAGAATGGTTTGCTACTTGGTCAAATCCAGAAGTGAGTATTAAAATCAATGATATTTTGAATGATAAATTTAGTAAATTACTTTAAATTTTTAAAAGTCGTTGAAAAAACGACTTTTTATTTTGCTAAAAATCATTCAGGCACTCCGCCACACGCCACCGTGCCAGAAAGTATAGAACTCCAGTCGCATAAGTAGCTCCTTCCGCCAGTTGTTAAGACAACTGTTGGTACTTATCACACTTCAAGCCCTATGACAATACTAAAATGCACTCCAATTCCTTTGGTATTGAGATTAAGTGGGAATTGTCGGTATTGTCACAGGGCTTTTTGTGTGAACTTAAAGAAAATGTAACGTGACATAAATCATTTAAGGAAGTAGGTATTAAATATGAATATTGCAAATGAACGTATAAAGCTTGGTTGTGTAGCTGGTCGCCATGAGATACCAGGAGTTAAAAAGGTATACATACCACAAGAAGTTTTATAGTGAAAGGTCGGAACGAAATGAATTGGCTCGATTTTACAACAACATTAGTAAATGCCAATGTAGGTATCACTAATGATAACTTAGAAATTTATGAAGATGAGATATTTAATTCAATTCTTGCTAACTATGATGAAGATACATCTGTAGGAGTAACAATTACAGAAACAATATTACTTAGTAATGGGGTAGAAATTAAAGTTGAATATCCTGCTATAAAAAAAGATGACAATACATCAGAACCTGGAAAGATAAATGTTGTAGCTATTAACAAGAAAGTAGGTAAATAGAAATGAAAGAATTAGCAAAATTTTTAATTGAAAATAATATAACAAACTATGCAGTATTTTTAGAGTATTGCATCGGAAACAAACACTATGATTGGTTTAAGATGGCAACCGAAACTCATACTTTAGCAATAATTAAGCTAATTGAGGGAATAGAAAAAAGAGAAAGTAATTAATTGCGAAATCTAATCTAAAACGATAAAATTGGAGGTAGTTGAGATTGGGTAAAAAAGATAAGTTACTAGCTAAATTATTGAGTAAACCTAAAGATTTTACATTTAATGAGTTAGAAACATTACTTGAGTATTTAGGTTTTTATCTTGATAATGTTGGTAAAACAAGTGGCTCAAGGGTTAGATTTGTAAATGATGAATTAAGGATAGTTATAAAACTACATAAGCCACATCATCAAAAAGTATTGTTACCTTATCAAATAAAAGAAGTCATCTCAAAATTAGAAAAAGGTGGGATAATCTAATGAATAAATTATTAAGATACAAAGATTATTTAGGTACGGTGGAATATTCGTTAAATGATAAAGTCTTTTTTGGTGAAGTTTTGGGAATCAAAAGCTTATTATCTTATCAAGGTAATACAATTGAAGAACTGGAAGAAGATTTTAAAGAAACTGTAGAAGATTATTTAGAGCTTTGCAATCGTAAAAAATGGGATCCAGAAAAAACCAGTATGGTTGTTGTTAATTAAATAAATGAAAAGAGCCTGTATGGCTCTTTTTATTTTGGCCAAAAAAATATTGGCACTCCGCCCCAGCCACCGTGCCAAAAAAATATAATACTCCAGTCGCCTAATGGCTTCTTCCGCCAGTTACTAAGGTAACTGTTGGTACTTATCACACTTTAAGCCCTATGACAATACTGAAATGCACTCCAATTCCTTTGGTATTGAGATTAAGTAGGAATTGTCGGTATTGTCATAGGGCTTTCCGTGTGAACATAAAGAAAACGTAACGTACATATAAAAAGAAAGTAGGAATTAAGTATGAATCTAAAAAAAGAACTAACAAAATTAGTAGAAAAAGAAGTTGAAGATATTAAGGAAAAGAATAAGGTTAAAAATATTGGTGAGCTAATAAAAGATAAGTCAACGATTAGTACATTAAAAAATATTTATGATACTAGAGATTTATTACTAGAATTGTATGATATTAATGAAGAGTCGCAAATGAAAGCCAAACTTAAAAAATATGGTTTAGATAAAGTTTTTGATGAACTCAGTAATAATCATTACATTGCATACCACAATAATTTTGAAGATGATGACCGTATTGTTTGGATAATTGATGATTTAGATTTAAATTTGCCAGTAGATTAAACAAAAAAGGAGCTAAATATTATGAATTTTGAAAAAGAATTAACAGAAATTGTAGAAAAATATGTTGATGTAACTAAGAAACAAAGTAAGGCAGCAAGTGTAGATGACTTAGTAAAAGACGAGGCGACAATCGCTAGGTTGAATCGTATTTATGACACGAAAGACGTGTTGGAAGACCTTTACGATATGTATGAAGAAGATACAGAACTAAAAGCTAGAATTAACAAGTATAGCTTAGGTACAGTTTTTGCTGAAGTATATAGTTTAAACAACTGCTATATCGAATATTACAACAGTGGAGATGATGATTGGTTAGTCTGGATAAATGACGCTTTAGACCAAGATTTTCCATTAGAGTACGCAAAATAGAGGAGCAATGAACTATGAATGAATTAAAGAACATGACAAAAGAAGAACTAATTGACGAACTAGAAAGTAAAGGTATCTGTATTGTCCTAGACAATAACCTAGATGATTATACAGACTATTTAAACGACATCTACGAGGCTTTTAATGAAATTGTAGATGATATTGAAGAAAACTATTTTAATGAACCTACAAATGAACAGTTACAAGAGTCTTGGATAGCTAGAGTAAGAGCTGGTTTAGATGAAGAAGATTTTGAAGAAGAACTAGCAAGGGAATTTTATTACGAAGATTGCATACTAAATGAACTTAGTATTGGTAATGCACGTAAGTTTCTACGTTGGTTAGATGATAAAAGTAGATTTTTCACTTATGTTGATTTAAAGAGTGGTAAAAAGTCAGTTGACTTAGTTGAGTACCACCCTTGTACGAACTTAGAAAGCTATTTGTTAGAAGATAAGCAAGCGTTGGAATCGGTATTTTTTGGAAAATAAGAAAAGGAAGTAAGAGCAATGATAACAAGAGCGATTTTTAAATATGCAATAGACCTAGATTTAAATAAAAATCAACGGTATCTTTAAAGTTAGCAAAGTAACTATGCTATACGTAATGCTAACGGAATGGTACGAACATATAGGTATTAATCCTATTAGCTATGAAGATAAGGATAACCTTTATTTTATCCATGATAGTAATCACGCACTAAACACAATGTACGATAGTTTAGTTGGTGGGGACGGTAGTGGCAAAACTCAAGATGATTTTTTGAAATATATGTTTGCATGAAAAGGTAAGTAATAACAATGATTAAAGAAAAGATGTTAAAAGAGTTAGAAGAAAAGTTTGGTTGTACTGATGTTGATGTTTATGATGATATGGTATCAATAAGCTATGGTTTTAATAATTTTGAAGTTCAGTTTGGAAGTGAGATAAACGTTAATACAATGAGTTTGCTAGCTGAAGATTTAGAAGAAATAGGACAGATTATAAGCGTAATCGGAAAATATGTAGTAAAAGGAGAAGATGACAATGAGTAGAGATTATGTTGTAACGTTAGCATTAGGTGACAGTGAGTACTATATGTACGCAATCGCAACTTGTCAAGGAAGTGAATTTGTCGAAGATAAGATAACACATATCTTACCTTTCAATATTATTTTTACTGAAAAAGGGGGGAATGTTGAATTACAACGTAAATTAACGATTGAACAATTTAAAGAATGGGGCTTATGGAAAATAAAATCGGTTGAAGGCGATAGTCTAACGGACTTTATGGAAGTGATTGCTCCAGTAGTAAGACCATTTGAAGAAGATGACTGGAAACCAACTAGAGAATTAACTGTTGATGATTTTGAATCGGTAGATGAATAAAGGAGTAAAGGTCATGAATAGAACAGAAGTTAAGATTGATAAAGATGTTTTTGAAGAAATAATGTACACTGATTATCTTGAATGGGGAACTTTATTAGGAGATAAAATTAATGATTTTTGGCTTGAAAATGATGAATTTAGAAACAACCTAGCACAAGTTAAAATCCCAACCCAATTAGATAGTTGGTTCAGGGAATTTGTAAACATGTACCGCAACGGTAATTTAAATGATGATGTAGAAAGTGCTATGTATGAATTTTTAGGGATAACACCTAAAGAATACATTGAAAAAGAGATAACAAAAGGTTATCAAAAGTATGTGTAAAAAAATGAAGATTTAAATTGACTAATAATGAGAGCCAAGTAGGCTCTTTTTATTTTACTAAAAAATCCGCAGGCACTCCGCCGCACCCACCGTGCCAGAGAAATATAGAATTCCAGTCGCCTAATGGCTTCCTTCCGCCAGTTACTAAGGTAACTGGCGGCACATTCCACACCTCAATCCCCAAAGCAATACTAAAATACACTCCAATTACTCAGAAAATATAAGTAGGGTCGTAATTGTCGGTATTGCATTGGGGCTTTCGGTGTGTACACAAAGAAAATGTAACGCATTTGTGGGTTTAAGGTTTGTCAAAGAATTTTAAATCATTGTACAGATTATTACTGTACTCGCTTGTAAAGAATCTACTTTTGAATACGTTACAGCCTTGTATACCAATTTTGAGGTTTTCGTGCATTTTTGAGAGTGCAGCAAGGCATTGTTTTTACCCTAAAAAAAATTAGATAGAGCTTTTGTTTTATCCTTAAAAGCAATAAGTAATAAGGAGGAAGTCGCTCTATGAATGGAAATTATGGGGTTGTTCGTGGAATTTCAACTAAGATGAAATTAGGTTTTGTTGTGGCATGGAAAGTGTTCACATTAGCTGGAGTTGTAATGTTTACTTTTTTTACAGTTAATGCTTTTTTCCCAATGGGAGAAGCATGGAGAATTGTTAAGTTCATATATATGATTTTAACGCCAACATGGGTAGGTTATTTGTTAATACCTGTTTCAGGGAAATCTACCGCTAATGTTTTATTTTTGTCAATTATTAGAAAAAGACGTTTCTATCGTTCATTTCAAAAATAGAGGTGGATTTTATGGCACAAAGAAGATTAATTACAGAACCTAAGAAAGCAAAAACAAAAGAATCTTGGTTTAAACGACATAAAGAAAAGAATGAATTCATTTCTTGGTTAAAAATAGCACCTTATAAGAGGATTATTGATAATAAAGGGCAATATATTGAATTAGCAGATGATAGAGGTTACATGCAAATTTTTGAAATACCAGGAAAAGATATAGACGGATTAGGTGAGGAAGAAAAGCAAAATACATTAGTTAATTACAATACATGGTTAGTACAATTTCAATACGGTTTTTCAATTTATACAACTAAGTTACCAACTAATACGCAAAAGCAAATAGAATATTTGCAACTTTGCTTATATCGAAATAAGCAAGACTTAAAAAAGACATCTAATCCTAGAATAAAGGCTCAATTACAAGATAAAATTGCTATTTTAGAATCTAACATACAAACAGAAAAGCAAATCCAAAAAGAAATTTATAACTCGGAATTTCTTTTATTTTTATTTGGAAGAAGTATAAAAGAGCTTGACGACATTACTTATAAGGCTACTAGCTATGGAAATATGGATTTTATTCCAAAAGTAGTTACTAAAGATAAAAAAGAACAAATCTTAGAACAATTTAATAATATGAATGAAAAATTGTAGGAAGGTGATCTTAAATGGTTGAACTCTCAAAAAGATTGGTTAAAAAGTATGAACAAGAAGGTTACGATCTGGATTTTCTACAGAAAATTCAGCCAAAAGGAAATATTAATTTTAAGCCTGACTTATTCTACTACGGTGGTGATGGCTATTACACTGTATTGCATGTTGTTGGTTTTCCTACGGAAGGTTTAGGAAACTTTTGGTTAAGAGATTTAATGCAGATAGAAGGGACACGTTCCGTATTATCTGTTACACCTGAAGATTCTGAAGAAATTAAGAAAAAAATTACTAAGGCAATTAGTGAGAAGGAAACTAGAATTTCAGGGAAAGCTAAATCAACTGATAATCAGCAGGAATTTGATGAAATTAGAGATTTAAATGAATTATATCGACAAATTCAAAAATGGAATATCTCTTTAAAGGGAATTTACGTAAGAATTTTTGTTACAGCTGATAGTAAAGAAAACCTCAGAAAAAAACAACAGGAGATCAAAGAAAAAGTTTCAAACTATAAATTAACTGTTTTAACAGGAGAATTGGATTATGAGTATCAATCAGTTTTTGTTCCACCACTTGAACAAAAAGATCTGTTAAATCGGCGAAAGCCAACGGTTATCAGAACATATGATTTAGCAGGAGGATATTTCTTTAATCATACAAAACTAGAAGATGAACATGGATCTTATTTTGGGTGGACACCAACTAATGGAGCTGTAAACTTTAATTTCTTAGAACGTGATAATAAAAGGACTACATCATTTATGTTAATTTCTGGTTCACCTAAGCAAGGGCAAACAACTTTTGCATTAAGAGTCAATGATGATTTATATGCAAAAGGTAACTATATTAGAAATTTTGATATTGATGGTATGTATAGAGATCAAACTAGAAAGCAACATGGACTAATTTTAGATCTATCTGGTAGTGAAAATAGAATCAATCCTTTCCAGATTTTTCCTACGGTAACGAATGAAGATGGTAGCCAAGTTAACGAAGTTAGAAGTTTCCAATTACATGTTGAGAAAGTCAAGACGATTTTTCAATTAATGTCACGAAATTTAGATGATGATGATCTAAGTTATTTAAATAAATGCTTAGTTGATTTTTATATTGAACAGGGAATATGGTACAGAAACCCTAAGCTACATTTTAATCAATTACGAGCTACAAAAATCAAACAAGAAGAATACCCAACGTTAGCTGATTTTAACGTTTTTATGCAAAGTCAAAGAGTAAAAATTGTCAGCAGCAATCGAAGAACGACTGATTTAGAATTAAGATCTATAAATCGTATTCAATCAGCAATTGAAACTATGCAATCTTCATATGCAAGTATGTTTGAAGGTACCACGCAATTTAAAAATATTTCTAATGAAAAAGTAGTAACATTTGATTTTTCTTCGTTAGTTGGTGAACCTAATGTTTTAAATGCTCAGATTTTCTCAGTTTTAACATTATTATCAGCAGATGTTACCAATAATGGAAAACGTTGTCGTAACTTCTTAAAGAAGAATCCTAACTTTACAGAAACTGACTTACCTCACTATATAGTTAATTTATCAGCAGTCCAAAAGATTCTAAAGCCTGAATATCGCCGTTCAGTTGATTTGCTGGCTAATATTGCTGATGGTATGGCAAATTCTTTTGCAGGTATGATTCTGAATATTTCAAGTTTAACTGGGATTCTAGGAGAGTCCCAGAGTTTAGATAATCCATATGTAATAGCTATTCAACGGATTTTTGGACTTATGCAGTATCGAGTTTTTGCTAGAAGTAGTGAAGAAGACGTTAATCGCTTAGCTAAAGGTTTAGCAGGACAAATGACTAGATCAGAATTGGAATTACTCAAGAGTATGACAGTAGGGCAACTATTCATGAATATTGCAGGTGTTGGTAATATCTTTTTTAAGCAACAATTGATGGAACATGAGGTTGAACGTTATGGGTCACTTAATCAAGTTTAGGAAGGTGAAGACTATGAAGTTTTTTAATAAAAAATCTAATCAAATTCCTAAAGAATTTCGTGACATAGATAAGCCAACTAAACTTAAAAGAAAGCATAGTAGATTTAATGTTATTGCAAATATTAAAGATTTTAAGATTGAACAAATGCAAAAACTAGAAATTGCTAAAGCTGAATTTATTGCTGAAGAAAAAGATGAAAAGGTCAGACGACAAAAAGAAATTGATTTTATTAACGGTGTCGGTAAATTGATTACGTGGTTATTAATTATAGCGGTCATCTATTTCATATTCATAAGGTAGGTGAAAAGCTAATGAAAAATTTAAAAGTATGGATTATTGCAGGTATTGGTGCAGGTTCAAGTTTGTTAATTTTTATGATGATTATTATCATGATTATTTTTAACGTCAACTTGAATAGTAGTTGTGATGATAGCGAAAGTGCTGCTAATAATCCTACCAGTGCTACAGGAGCTAGTGGAAGCTGGGAAAAGAAAGGTAGTAAGGCTTACAACACAGCCAAAGAAGTTTTTGATTTTTGGGTAAAAAAAGGTATGTCTGGTGCAGGAGCGGCTGGAATTGTAGGTAATATTGGTGGTGCGGAAAATACAGGATTTGTTTTAGATCAAAAAGAAATTGGAGGCGGTTCTGGTGGTGGATTATATCAATTCACGCCATATACAAAATACTTAAATGATCCTAAATCTGATAAATCTTGGTCTGCTCAAAATCAATCAGAAGTTGTCATTAGTTTGGAGCCAGGAACAGTTAAGTCTTATTTGTCTAGAACCAAAACCAGTTCTCCTGGTGACGCTGCCACAAACTGGATGAATATGTACGAAAGGCCTTCTGAAAAAGCAAAAGAATCAACTAATGGGGCTAGACGTTCAGCAGCCGAAAAATTCTATGAAATGTTTGGTGGAGCTAGTATAACTGCAAATGAAAGTATTCTTGGTGGAACAGTTGATGGTGCTAATGCAGGCGAACAAGCACAGTCAGATGAGGAAAGTGTAAATTGTGGTGACGACTCAACTTCTGTACCAGGTTCTTGGATCTGGCCGTTTAAGAGTGTTCCTAAATCAGGGCCTAGCTTAGATACAGCACAAAAGTTTGGTAATGATGGAGGATTTAGAACTAATTCATTCCATGACGGAGTTGATTTTGGTGACGCTACTTACAATGGCGATATTCATGCTGTTCATGGTGGTAAAATTTCTAAAATTGTTAAACCAGGTGAATATGGAGTTAGTTTCTATTTAGTTTGGGAAACAACAGATGATGGTTATGGTATTGCTTATCAAGAATTTGGAAATATGGACGATATTTTTGTCAAAGAAGGAGATACTGTTAAAACTGGCGATAAGATTGGTGTATCAAGACCAGGTGGTCAGGAATATTCTCACCTTCACTTAGGAATATCTAAAGAAAAGGACTTAGGGAAAGCTTTAGGAAAATCATTTACAGATGATGGAACTTGGTTGAATCCAGTAGATGTGATTAAAAAGGGACTAGAAAATTCAGGAGCAGGTGATTAGATGAACCAGAAAAAAGTAGCAATAATTTTAGTAGTAGTTACAATTGCAAGTTGTTTATTTACAATCAGGTCTATTCCTAAAAGAACAGGATTAAATACTACTAAAGAACAATTGAGTGAAGTGAAAAAGCAGATAAAAGAGAAAAGAAAAGAAGTCAAAAAAAATTCTCCTTTAAGTAATGACTTTAATTTAGTTTCTACTCAAAGAGAAGTACAAAATAACTTGAAACATGCTTTTGAAGTTACTTATGGTGGATTACATTCAAAAGAGGATTTAAACACTAATATGGCTATGTTAGAAAGAACATTAGGGACGAAGCTAACAAAAGAAATTCTTGAAAATATACATAGACAAGATAATTTTTTTGTTTCAAAGAATGATTCAACAACCGTAGCTTTTGAGAATGTAACAGATAAAACTGACGCTATAATTCATGTTACGACTAGGTACGAGGTAAACGGAACTACAGAAGAAAAAGAAGAGCAAGCTAAAACATACAGTCAAGTTTATACGCTGCACTATAACTTGCTTAATAAAAGAGTTTTATCATATGAAAACGAAAGATTAGTCCAAAATTAGGGGAGTGGAGGATATGACAAGAGAAATTAAAGTAATTTTAGGTTCAAGCATAATTTTAATAGTTAGCCTAATTATCACAGGATTTTTTAGATATGAACAAAGAAAAATCAATCAAACTGAAGTTAGTTATGAACAAAAATTAACTAAGGAACAACGGAAGTTAGCAACTGTTAAAGAGGTTACACACGAAGAGTTGTTAAAGGAAGCCAAAAAAGGTGATTCAATTCAAAAAGAAACAGCAAATCAAATAGAAATTAGTCAAACTGTTAGTAGTAAAGCAACTCAGTTATTTAGAGTGTTACTGACTTTTGAAAACTCAGATCAATACAATAGAAGGGCTAAAGTTGTAAAGGACTTGGTAACACCTGATGTTTTGAAAGATAAAAATTTATTTGTAAGTGACAAAGATGTTACAGGTAATAGTTTTATAGATACGTTAAAACTTAAATCACAGTTTGAAAATGCAGAAATATACAATTCGATTGTCGAAAATAATGAAGTGAGAATTATTGCACAAGTAACGTACTCATCTAGTAAAGGGGATAATCAAGCTGGAACAAAGCAAGATATTTATGAAATGAGTTACAATACACAATCTAATAAATTTACGCAGGTTAAAAAGATAGGAAGTTTAGATATTGCACAACCATTAAGTAAATAAAAAAAGACGGTTGTACGCTAACCGTCCTTCTTAGAAATAAACGCAAAAATGGTTGTTTATCTACAACCTTGATTTTATCATAAGTGAATTCAAGTGATAATTGGTCTTAAAATGGGGGATAATTATGATAGATCAAATGGAAAGAAAATTAGTAAACTTAGCTTTTAGTAGCAAAACTAATATAGAGTTTGAAGAAAAGATGACAGAGATTATTTATCAAGAAATTTCAAAAGTAGTTAGTAGAGTGTTTGAAGAAATTGATAATCAATTAGTTACCAATACAAAAGCTAAAGGATATGAAATTGAACGTAGAGATAATAGAATAATTCAGTTTTTATTTGGAGATGTTGAATTTTCCAGACGGTTGTATAAGAAAGGTAAGAGTAGTTTATATGCTTTAGATGATTATTTGGGGTTTGAGGCACGAGTGAGATACAGTCAACTTGTTCAAAGTAAAATCACTAGATTAACATCTAGGGGAGAATTTGCAAAAATTTCAGAAGCTGTAAATATACTAACACCATTGTCAATTTCAGCACATGGAGTTCATCAAATTACGCAACGTGTTTCCCAAAAAATCAAAAATTATGAGGAATGTAAGGGTGAATTTATCACAAATGATAAAAAGAAATTACCAGTTTTGTATCTTGAAGGTGACGCAATTTTAATTAAAGATAGAAGTGGTAAAGGAGAATTGTTAACTCTTCATAGGTACCAAGTTCATGAAGGTGTTATAAAAAATGGTAATCGTAGTAAATGTATTAATAAGTATTTAGCTTCTGGATTTTCAAGAAAAAAAGCTTTTAATGAAATGTTAAACTACTTACACAGTCACTATGACTTGAGCAATACTATTATTTTATCTTGCTCAGATGGTGGTTCTGGGTATGAACCTTCTGTTTTCTACGAACTAGCATTAGGTTGTAAGCATTATGAACATTTTTTAGATCGTTACCACTTAATGAGAAAGATAGATGAGAGAACCTATTTTTGTAAACAAAAATTAGTTGATAAGTTAAAAAGGGCGATACGTTCTTATTCTAAAAAGGACGTTGATCTGATTTTAGATACTATGGAATCAATAGCTGATGTTCGGAAAGATAGTATACAGGCTATAGAATATATTAGGCTATTACGCAGGTATATTAGAAGAAATTGGAAATATATCAAACCTATTGGTAAACGAGAGTTACCAGGAATAGAAAATTATAAAGGGTTAGGCACCTTTGAAAGTAACCACCGACCATTTTCTTATCGTATGAAGAAACAAGGAAGAGCATGGAGTAAAAAAGGTGCAGAAAATATGGTTAGAGTGATTAATAGTATTAACAATGGTGATTTTTCAGAAGCAATTAGTGTTAATTGGGAGAAGAAACTGGAGAAGATACTTGATATAGAAGTAGATATGAGAGAATTACTAAATAATGAATTTGAAAATCATCAAATCAAGCAAGGAAGAATTGTTAATTATGGTAGTTCAAGTTCTTCTTTTGGTAGATTTAAAAAGAGAATTATGGAATAGTAAAAAATCGAACAAAAAATATCTACTAAAGACCTCCTAAATGTGGTAAAATATATAAGCGAATAAGCAATATTTGTAAGATAAGAAGAAATTATATTAACAACTCTTTAGGTTGCTTCTTATGGGTATGATAAGATAGAATTTATAAGAAATAACCTACCGAGAATGAGGGAATACATACTTATAATTAAAATTTATTGACAAAAGTATAGTAAGGTTATATGATTTGGTTAAAGAAATGAGAGGAGTGTGAATCACTATGTCAAACTTTATCAATACACAATGCTGTTGTTTGGTAACATGTTGTTCAGTAGACAACATGGATTTTGGTATGCAGAAAATTAGATTCACACTTCCAAGATTGGATTAAACTGTATATATTTATTATCGGTACCGATGCAGATTAATTTAATCAGTTAGATTATATGAGATAATAATAACTGGACTTGCGATTCTAATTTTTTGGAGTTGCAAGTCCTTTTTGTTTATCTGGAAGGATGGATGATGAACTGTTTATAGATTAAAAACACATCTTACATAAAGGAGAAAATAAAGATGAAAAGAATTAAAGCAATTATTACTGGAATATTTATAAGCTTAACCGCAGTTTTGTTAGTTGCATGTGGAAAATCTACTAGTGAAAATTCTAAACAAATTTTAAATTTAAGTACAACTGGACCATTAGATACTATTGATATTTCTAAATCTACTGGTTATGGTCAAACAGGAAATGTTTTTGAAAGCTTTTATCGACTAGGTAAAGATGGTAAAGTAACCCCTGGACTAGCTAAGAGTGGTCAGGTTTCACAAGATGGCAAAACATGGACTTTTACTTTGAGAGATGCAAAGTGGAGTAACGGTGATAAGATTACTGCTCAAGATTTTGTATATTCCTGGAGAAGAACAATTGATCCCAAGACAGCTTCGCCATATGCTTATTTGTTCTATGATGTAAAGAATGCTCAAGCTATTAATGAGGGTAAAATGTCAGCTGACAAGTTAGGAATAAAAGCTGAAGGTGATAATAAGGTTGTTATTACATTAGATAGACCTATATCATATTTTAAAGTCTTAATGACATATCCATTATTTGGACCACAAAATGAAAAAGTGGTACAAAAGTATGGTAAGAAATATGGAACTAATTCTAAATACATGGTGTACTCAGGACCATTTAAAGTTAAAGACTGGAATGGTACTTCGGATAAATGGTCATTTGTAAAGAACAATCAATATTGGGATAAAAAAGTAGTAAAACTACAAAAGATTAACTATCAAGTAGTTAAGAATACCAATACAGGTTATCAATTATTCCAACAAGGTAAGTTAGATTTAACACCATTATCTAGTGAACAAGTTAAGAATCTACATAACAAGCCAGAATTTAAGCAATACTCTTATTCTTACGTTGCATATTTAGACTATAACTTTAATGATTCTAATGAGGTAAATCGTAAGGCACTAAATAATAAGAATATTAGATTAGCTCTATCATTAGCAATCGATAGAAAGACACTTACAAAGAAAGTCTTCGGTGATGGCTCTAATGTACCAACTGGATTTGTAGCATCCGATTTAGCTTCTAATCCAAGCACAGGTAAAGATTTCGCAGAAGAACAAAAAGTAGATAATACGGTTGATTATAATGAAAAATTAGCTAAGAAATATTGGAAGAAGGGATTACAAGAAATTGGTGAAAAGAATTTAAATTTCACAATTTTAGCTTCTAATGAAATGGCTAATAATGATGCCTTAACTCAATATTTACAATCACAATATACAAAGGTACTACCGGGAATTAAGATTTCTGTGCAAAACATTCCTGGAAATAGTGCATTATCTAAAGCTCGCAAAGGTAACTATGATATTTATGTATCAGGTTGGGGTGGAGACTTCAAAGATCCAATCACATTCATGCAAATTCCAGTTACAGGAACTTCGTACAATTATGGAAAATATTCTAATAAAGAATATGATGCTTTAATTGAAAAAGCGCAAAATGAAGATGCCAATGATGCTAATAAGCGTTGGGAAGATTTAGTAAAAGCAGCTCGAATCTTTAATGCTGATCAAGGGGTAACTCCTCTATATCAACAAACAACATCTTATATGCAAAATACCAAAGTAAAGGGTATTATTCAAAATACTGCAGGTACACAATGGAACTACAAATACGCTTATATTAAATAGGTAAGAACTCGTCTAGAATGATTTCTAGGCGAGTTTTTAAGTTGCGCTAAATAATTTGTATAAGAGTATTGATTATGTTGTATGTAAGCGTTATTCTATATTTGTAAACTTATTATAAAGATTATTACTTAATTACAAATAAATTTAAGGGAATATATTGTAAAAATACTTAAATCCAATCGTTAAGTTAAGTAATTTGTCTTATAATGTTATTGATAAGAAAATTCCAGGAAAGGTAACTATTTTATAGTGGTGATTTAAATGTCAGTATTAGAAGTTAAAGATTTACATGTAACTGTTGAAGGAAAGGAAATTTTAAAGGGCGTTAATTTAAAGATGTCGACTGGTGAAATTCATGCAATTATGGGTCCGAATGGTACTGGGAAATCAACACTTTCTTCAACTATTATGGGAGATCCTGCTTACAAGATTACAAAGGGAGATATTTTATTGAATGGTAAAAGTATCATTGATTTACCAGTTGATGAACGTGCTAGAATGGGACTATTTTTAGCAATGCAATATCCACAAGAAATTCCAGGAGTAACTAATGCAGAATTTGTTAAGAGTGCGATCAATGCTCGTCGTCCCAAAGATGATCCGATTCCTTTAATGGATTTCATCAAACGTCTAGATGAAACATTAGAAACATTGGATATGTCTGAAGAAATGGCTGATAGATATTTAAACGAAGGCTTTTCTGGTGGTGAAAAGAAACGTAATGAAATTATGCAAATGATGATGATCCGACCTGAATTTGCAATCTTAGATGAAATTGATTCTGGATTAGATATTGATGCGCTTAAAGTCGTTTCCCGTGGTGTCAACCAAATGCGTGGCGATAATTTTGGATCTTTGATTATTACTCACTATCAAAGACTCCTGAACTACATCGTTCCAGATTATGTACATGTTATGATGGATGGCCAACTTGTCAAAACTGGTGGCCCAGATTTGGCAATTCGTTTGGAAAAAGAAGGATACGCAAAACTTCGTGATGAACTTGGACTAGATATTAAATTAGTTGATGAAAATGCTTAGGGGGCTTGTACAATGAAACAATTATCCATAGATGAATTGATTGAACTTCGAAAAGAGCCCGAATGGTTTAGAGCTAAGCGAAATAAAGCTAAACAATTAATTGAAACTACTAAATTGCCTAGTTTCCAAAAAATTAAGTATCATGACTGGGATATAAATGTTGATGGGACGAGTGTAATTGATGATCAACCTAAATTTGATACTAACGCTGATGTCTATCAATATGCTAGTAATAAGGCACAAATTAAGTTACCATCAGAATTTCTTGATAAGGGTGTAATTGTCGAAGACTTTGAAGATGCTTTGATTAATCATGAAGACATTATGAAGAAATACTTTATGGAAAAAGGATTAAAAATGGACGATAATCGCCTGTTAGCAGAACATGTAGCAAATCTTCAAAGTGGAGTTTTAGTTTATGTACCTAAAAATGTAGACTTAGAAACACCATTAACATGCGAATATATTCAAAATTCACGAGTTGAGGAAGATTATGTTCATCATGTACTAATTGTTACAGAAGCAAATAGTTCACTATCTTATGTAGAACGTTTAAAAACAGATGGTGATAAGAGTAATACAGCTAATATTGTAGTTGAAGTTATTGCTGGTGATGGAAGTCGAATTCACTTTGCTAGTGTTGATAATTTAAGTAAGAACACAACTGCTTATATGAATCGTCGTGGATACTTACAAAGAGATTCCAAGATTGACTGGGCAATGGGTATGATGAATTCTGGTTTAACAATCGGTGATTTTGATTCTGATTTAGTTGGCGATGGCTCTCATGCTGAATTAAAAGTCGTAGGTATTTCAACAAGTGATCAAATTCAAGGAATTGATACACGAGTTACAAATATTGGAAAGAATACAATCGGTCATATCTTACAACATGGTGTTGCTTTAGATGCATCCGAATTAACTTTCAACGGCATCGGACATGTAATGAAGAGAAGTAAAGGATCTGATGCACAACAAGAAAGTCGTATTTTAATGTTATCTCCACAAGCTAGAGGGGATGCTAATCCAATTTTGCTAATTGATGATAATGATGTTACTGCAGGACATGCGGCAAGTATTGGTCGTGTAAATCCTGAACAATTATATTACTTAATGAGTCGTGGCTTACAAAAACGTTTAGCTGAAAAATTAGTAATTAGAGGTTTCCTAGCTCCTGTTTTAGATGAAATACCTTTGAAAGAAATTCGCAATGAGTTTAGTGAATTGATTGAAAGAAAGGTAAGTTATGATGAAGAAAACTAGTGATTTAAGAAAAGATTTTCCTCTTTTAGAAACTAAAATGAACAATCAGCCTTTAACTTACTTAGATAGTGCAGCTACTTCGCAAAAGCCTAAGCAAGTAATTGACGAAATTACTGACTACTATAATAAATACAATAGTAATATTCATCGCGGTGTCTACAATTTAGCAGTCGAAACAACTGATAAATATGAAAATGTAAGACATAAAGTGGCAAAATTTATTAATGCTTATCGCGATGAGGAAGTACTTTTTACCAAGGGAACGACTCAAAGTTTGAACTGGATAGCACAAGGTTATATTAGATATAACTTACATGAAGGCGATGAAATTGTCACCACTTATATGGAGCATCACAGTAACATTGTTCCATGGCAAGCAATTGCACAAGAAAAGAATCTAAAGGTAAAGTATGTAACTTTAACTGAAGAAGGCAAACTTGATTTAGACGATTTAAAGCAAAAGGTTACTGATAAAACAAAGATTGTAGCAGTTACTCATGTTTCTAACGTTTTAGGAACAATTAATCCAATTAAAGAAATTGCAGCTATTGTTCATCAAAGTAATGCAATTTTAGTAGTTGATGGTGCTCAATCTATACCACATTTGCCGGTAGACATGCAAGATTTAGAGGCAGACTTCTATGTATTTTCGGGACATAAGATGTTAGGACCTACTGGAATTGGTGTTCTATGGGGAAAGTATGAACTCTTAGAAAAAATGCATCCTTTAGAATATGGTGGAGAAATGATTGACAGTGTAACAACTGAAAAATCAACATTCAAAGAGATTCCTTGGAACTTTGAAGGTGGAACGCAAAATATTGAAGGTGTACTAGGTCTTGGTGCAGCGATTGATTATTTGGAAGAAATCGGAATGGAAAATGTGGCTCGGAACGATGAGGACTTACAAAAGTATGCACTTGAAAAGTTAGCTAATATTAAGACTATTGAAATTTATGGTCCCAAAGATCCTGATCAAAGATGTGGAGTAGTATCCTTTAATTTGAAAGGTATTCATCCCCACGATGTAGCAACTTTTTTAGATGCTGATGGAATTGCAGTTAGAGCTGGTCACCATTGTGCACAACCACTTATGGATTGGTTAGGTGTGAGTGCTACTTTGAGAGCAAGTTTCTATTTTTATAATACTTATGAAGAAATCGACAAATTAGTAGATTCTCTAAAGAAAGTAGAGGAATTTTTCCAAATATGAGTAATTTAAATAATTTATATCGACAAGCAATTTTAGAAGAAGCTAACCATCCACGACATAAAGGTAAATTAGAAAATAAAAGTGTTGAAGTTGAATTGAGAAATCCAACTTGTGGCGATGTTATTACCTTAACTGCATTAATTGAGGATAATAAGATAAAAGATATTGCTTTTGATGGCTATGGTTGCACAATTTCTCAATCATCCGCAAGTATTATGACAAATGAAGTATTAAATAAAGACTTCGATACAATAAAAAACATGGTATTGTCATTTTCCGATATGATTACAAAAGAAGTAAAACCTGATAGAAAAGTTTTAGGTGAGGCAATAATTTTAGAAGGGGTTAAACAATTCCCAGCTCGAATTAAATGCGCAATGTTATCATGGAAGGCAATTTATCAACTTATTGAGAAGTATGAAGGAAAGGGTGAAAAGAATGATTAGTGAAGATATAAAAGACATTGGTGGCCAATATAAATATGGCTTTAAAGATGATATTGAACCAATATATACAACTGGTGAAGGTCTTAGTGAAGAAGTTGTAAGAAATATTTCTAAAGCTAAAAATGAACCTGAATGGATGTTGGATATTAGATTGGCTGCTTATGAAAAGTACAAGACTTTGAAGATGGCTAATTTTGGACCAGATTTGTCAGAATTGGATTTAGATCATATTAATTATTTTAGACGTGATACTGATACAGTAGCTAGAAAATGGGAAGATGTTCCACAAGAAATTAAAGATACCTTTGATCGCTTAGGCGTACCAGAAGCTGAACGTAAATATTTAGCTGGTTCTTCTGCTCAATATGAATCAGAAGTTGTTTACCATAATATGAAAGAAGATTTTGCCAAAAAAGGTATCATATTTATGGATACAGATTCTGCAGTTCAAGAATATCCGGAATTAGTAAAAGAATATTTTGGAAAGTTAATACCAGCAGATGATAATAAGATGGCCGCGCTTAATACTGCTGTTTGGTCTGGAGGAACATTTATTTATGTGCCTAAGGGAGTGAAAGTTGAAACACCTATTCAAAGTTACTTCCGAATTAATGCCGGAAATTCAGGACAATTTGAAAGAACACTAATCATTGTCGATGAAGGTGCTAGTGTTAACTATGTAGAAGGTTGTACAGCTCCTAATTATTCACAAGATTCCTTACATGCGGCAGTTGTTGAAGTAAATGTTTTGAAGGATGCTTATTGCCGTTATACAACAATCCAAAACTGGTCCAACAACGTATATAGTTTGGAAACAAAACGTGCCAGAGCTTTGGAAAATGCTACTATGGAATGGGTAGACGGTAACCTTGGTTCTAAAGTAACTATGAAATATCCAAGTATCTATTTAGATGGTGAAGGTGCACATGGAAATATGTTATCTATTGCATTTGCGGGCAAAGGTATTGACTCTGATACTGGTGCAAGAATGATTCATAATGCTAAGAATACATATTCGTCAACTGTATCAAAATCTCTCTGTAAAGATGGAGGAATTGCTGACTATCGTGGGTATGTAAGGTTTAATAGAGATAGTGATGGTTCGTTTGCGCACGTTGAATGTGACACTATCATTATGGATGATGAGTCTTCAAGTGATACAATTCCATTTAATGAAGTATTAAATAGTAATGTTTCAATGGAACATGAAGCTAAAGTTTCTAAAATTTCTGAAGATCAGCTTTACTATTTGATGAGTAGAGGTATTTCTGAAGAAAAGGCTACTGAAATGATTATTATGGGATTTGTTGAACCATTTACTAAAGAACTACCAATGGAATATGCAGTCGAATTGAATAGATTGATTGAGTATCAAATGGATTGTAGTGTAGGTTAATTATAAAAAAGCATGCTTTTTAAGTATGCTTTTTTATATTATTGTGAAACATGTATATAATTATAAATTTTGCTAAATTAGTACTAATTACTCATATGATGTATAATTTAATCGTAATGAAAGCGGTTTATATAATTTAAATATGTATATAAAAACGGTATTATTTTTATATTTCGTGAGGAAGTGTACAAATTGAAAGTTACGTATGTATTGAAAGTTAAGACTAATTTTTTTTGGGATAGCTTAAATGTTATAAGGGCTAGTATTTTAGGTGCCAATGATGGGATTATTTCAGTATCTGGAATCGTGTTAGGTGCTGCAGGGGCTAATCTTAATAGTAAGACCCTTTTAATCAGTGGTTTGTCTGGCATGCTAGCTGGAGCTTGTTCAATGGCTGGTGGAGAATGGATATCTGTAAGTACCCAAAGAGATATTCAAGAAAAAACAATGGAAAGACAAAGTCAGTTGGAAAATGAAGACTGTGAAAATTGTCCGATAAAATTGCAAAAGAATGATATCTTAATGCCGTTTCATGCTGCAGCCAGTTCTTTCTGCTCATTTATAATCGGGGCAATGATTCCATTATTGACGATGATTCTAGCAAGACCAGAACACCGCGTGGTATTTACATTAATTGCGATGATTGCCTCATTATCAATTAATGCAGTAGTTTGTACACACAACTCTGAGGTTTCAACTAGCAAAACAATTTTACGAAATGTTATAACCGGATTGTTAACGACGTTAGTTACCTTTATTTTAGGGGCGTCAGTATAGATACTTTTAAAGGTCCTATACCTAAATTTTATTGGGTATAGGGTCTTTTTTTGTAATTTTAAGAAATTCTAAAATAAAATTAATGAAATTTATATTTTGATACATAAATCACATTTTTAAAGTTTATAAACTGTTGTCAAAAATATTGTTATATTAACATTTATAATGATTAAAATAAATGATAGCGTTTATAATATTTTTTGAAAATAAAAAACATTGTGAACGATTTTTCATTGAATTTAATTTAACTAAGGTGTAGTATTAACAGTGTAGAAAACGTTTTCTTAAAAATCACAAAGGAGGCTTTGAGTATGGTTGAAAAGACTCAAATGCAAAACGTTGATGTAAAAGATGCTTGGGAAGGATTTAGAGGAAAAGAATGGAAAGAAGAAATTGATATTCGTGAATTTATTCAAGATAACTTCACTCCATATGATGGAGATCAATCTTTCCTTGAAGGACCAACCGAAGCTACAACGAAGTTAAACGATAAATTAATCGACTTAAAATTAAAAGAACGTGCACATGGTGGACCTCTTGAAGCTGATACAAAAGTAGTATCAACAATTACATCTCATAAACCAGGTTATTTAGACAAGTCATTAGAAAAGATTGTTGGTTTACAAACAGATAAACCTATGAAACGTGCACTTATGCCATATGGTGGTATCAGAATGGCTAAAGGTGCTTTGGAAGCTTATGGATTTAAGATTGATCCAGAAACAGACTACGTATTTGAAAAGCTATCTAAGACACATAACCAAGGTGTATTTGATGCATACACAAGCGAAATCATGAAAGCTCGCCACAACAAGATTATCACTGGACTACCAGATGCATATGGTCGTGGCCGTTTGATTGGTGACTTCCCACGTGTTGCATTGTATGGTATTGATCGTTTAATCGAAGAAAAGAAAAAAGATTTGGAAAATTGTGGCGATGGTGAGATGACTAACGACATAATCCAAATGCGTGAAGAGATTTCTGATCAAATCAAAGCCTTAAATGATATGAAGATTATGGCTGAGTCTTATGGCTATGACATTTCCAAACCAGCTACAACAGCTAAAGAAGCAATTCAATGGTTATACTTTGGATATTTAGCATCTATTAAACAACAAAATGGTGCTGCTATGTCTATTGGTCGTATCGATTCATTCATCGATATTTACATTGAACGTGATATGAAGCGTGGTATTTTAACTGAAAAAGAAGCACAAGAATTAATTGACCAATTCACAATGAAATTGAGAATGGTATGCTTCATTCGTACACCAGCTTACAACTCACTATTCTCAGGTAACCCTATCTGGGCAACATTATCAATTGCTGGTATGGGCTTAGATGGACGTCACCATGTAACTAAGACATCATATCGTTTCTTAAATACATTGCATAATATGGGTGCCGCACCAGAACCAAATATCACATTACTTTGGTCTGATCGTTTGCCTGAATCATTTAAGCACTATGCTGCAAGTGTATCTATTGCAAGTTCTACAATTCAATACGAAAACGATGACTTAATGATGAAGACATGGGGAACAGACTACTATGGCATTGCTTGCTGTGTATCTGCACAACCAATTGCAAATGGTATGCAATTCTTCGGAGCTCGTGCAAATCTAGCTAAGGCTGTATTGTATGCTATCAATGGTGGTAAGGATGAACTTACAAAACAACAAGTAGGTCCTGCATACGAACCAATTAGCTCAGAATACATTGACTACGATGAATTCATGAAGAAATTCGATGACATGATGGAATGGATTGCTGATATTTATGTAAATGCTTTGAACACAATTCATTACATGCATGACAAGTATTACTATGAATCAGCACAAATGGCATTGAAAGATACGTTAGTAGATCGTAGCTTTGCTACAGGTATTTCTGGATTGTCTGTTGCTGCTGACTCAATTTCAGCTATCAAGTACGGACATGTTAAAGTAATTCGTGACGAAGATGGTATTGCTGTTGACTTTAAAGCAGATCATGACTTCCCTCGTTATGGTAACGATGATGATCGTGTTGACGATATTGCTGCATGGCTTGTTAAGGAACTATTTACTAAGATGAGCAAGCATCATCTATATCGTGGAGCTAAGTTAACAACATCCGTTCTTACAATTACTTCAAATGTTGTTTATGGTAAGAACACAGGTACTACTCCAAATGGTCGTCAAAAGGGTGAACCATTTGCACCAGGTGCTAACCCAGCATACGGAGCAGATACAACAGGTGCTTTAGCATCATTATTATCTGTTGCTAAATTACCATACAAGTATGCTACAGATGGTATTTCTAATACATTTGCTGTAACACCAACAACATTGGGTCATGATGAAAAGATGCAAGAAGATACATTAGTAAACATGATCGGAGGCTATATGAGAAAAGATGGTCATCATTTGAATATTAATGTATTCAATAGAGATACTTTATTAGATGCTCAAGCACATCCAGAGAAGTATCCAACATTAACAATTCGTGTTTCAGGTTACTGTGTATACTTTGCTGATCTAACTAAAGAACAACAAGATGACGTTATTGCAAGAACCTTCCATACTTCAATGTAATATTTAGAAGAGAGTAGGTGGAGAGAATGAGTGCTAATCCTTTATTGAATCCAGTTCCAACTAAAGACGGTCATGTCGTAGGCTATGTACATTCTTTGGAAACTTTTGGGGCTGTCGATGGACCAGGTATACGTTTTGTCGTTTTTATGCAAGGTTGCCATATGAGGTGTAAGTTCTGTCACAATCCGGACACTTGGAAAACAAGGGTAGGTTCACAAATGACGACTGAAGAAGTTCTAAATAAGGCACTTCCTTATCGTAGCTTTTGGGGCGACAAAGGTGGAATAACTTTGTCAGGTGGTGAAATTCTATTGCAAATAGATTTTGCACTAGAGTTATTCAAGATGTGCAAGGAAGAAGGTATTAGCACTTGTTTGGACACTTGTGGACAGCCATTTACAAGAAGAGAACCTTGGTTTAGTAAGTTCAATGAGTTAATGGACTATACCGACATTCTATTAGTTGATATCAAGCATATTAATTCGGACGAACATAAGAGATTAACCGGATTCCCAAATGATAATATTTTGGATATGTGCGAATATCTTTCTAGCATAGGGAAACCTGTTTGGATTCGTCATGTCCTTATCCCAGGCATCACGGATAATGATGAATACTTAAAACAATTGGGCGAGTATGTTAAGGAAAATCTTCATAATGTTGAAAAATTTGAAGTATTACCTTATCATACAATGGGCGTTCATAAGTATCATGAAATGGGTATCAGATATCGTCTTGAAGGTGTTGAGCCTCCTACGCCAGAAAGAGTAAAAAATGCTGAAAAACTGCTAGAAGTAGATAGATATCAAGGATATAAAGATTGGTATCCAGGCATTAATACTTTGGATCAACAACCAAGCTAGCTAAATTAGCAAATATAAAATAAAAACATGGTATCGCTTAGTTTTGCTAAGTAGATACCATGTTTTTTGGTTTTAAAATGTATTTTTAGTCATATAGGGATTCACTTTTTTGAAGATAGTTAAGCATTGCTTCAAGATTACTTTCAGCATCATTTCTACCTATATTATAGAGTTCAGTCATCTTTTTAGTATTGTGTTCAAGCCTACCAACTTTAACTGGATCCTTGGGTGCTAAACAAAAAATTTCGTCGTTGTGTTCAAGTTTATTTAAAACTTCAACAGAATGATTATACATTTCAGGGCGTCTGATGGCCGTTTTAACGAATTCTGGGTATTCCTTGAAGCTATTACTGTAGAGGCGTTTTAAAGCAAAACTAGTAGGCTTTTTGCGATAATCACGTGGACGAGTACGAACAACTACAATTTTTTGAAAACCCATTTTTTGAGCGATATCAAAAGGGATAGAGTTAGCAATACCACCATCTAGACAAAGTCCTTTAGAAGTATTATGTGGCTTTGAGATGAAAGGCATAGATGAAGAAGCTTCTAAAGCATCAATTAAGTCTTGGCCAGGTTGGGGATTACGTAGCATCACAGCTTTTCCGCTTTCTAGAGAAGTAGCTACAACAATAAAATCAGTTTCAGACTTTAAATAAGCTTTATTATCGAAATTATGCCAATCTAATCCATGATCATCAAATAAGAAATCTAAGTTAATAATACTTTCATGCTTAAAAGGGCGTGCTAAAGAGATATAGTCATGATCTTTACGGTATTTAACATTTACATTATAAGTTCTTTGATATTGTTTTGAAACGAAATTAGCACCATTTAGGGACCCTGCAGAAACTCCAATAACACAATCAAATTGAATATCATGTTCCAAAAAGGTATCTAGAACGCCAGAAGTATAGAGGCCACGCATTGCACCACCTTCTAAAACTAGAGCTGCATTGTAATACATGTAACCATTCCTTTCGAAAAATAACTAGAATTAATATAAACCTAAAAAGTAGAGATAGCAAGAATACAAAGGAATAATAAGAGAATTTAAATATTTAATTAGTCAAAAACAATGCAACTGTAAAACATTTAATAAAAAAACAACCTCTATCATTAAAATAGAGATTGTTGACAGCCAAATCTTTAATCAATTAAGAATACCTAAGTATATCCAAGATAAGTATTAAAATAACAACTTAATTTAATACTTATAATCGCTTATTCGACGGTTTTCATATATGATAATGCGTCGATACCCCTTAATGGTAAATAACTAGAGCTAATATTGGATTCATCAATATTAAGAACATAGTCTTCTTGAATGTTTGTAACTAAGTGAGACAAATTGTTAATTTGTTCAGATTCAAAGCGGTTAAAGGATAAATTACGCTTTTTCTTCATAGCATCTTCTAATGCACGGGAAATTGAAATATTTAAGTAATGTCCAGTTTCACTGTTAGAAATACGCCATTCAATCTTATTTTCGTCATTGTTTAACTTGCTAATAATAATTTTATTCATATATAATTACCACCTTAATAAATGTAAATGCTTTCCTTAACTTACAAGTATAACTCTACTCTTATTTACGAATAAAAGCAAGTGTAAAATTAAAAATATAAGTAAATAATTGTTTTTACTTATTTAAAAAGTTGAATATCCATATAATATAAGGATTGGTATGTTAATATAATTGTTTTGATAAAGGATTATTGAATGGAATCAGTTATATAATACAAATTTGTCTTTAAAAACAACAGATCGTAGACAGATTATTAAAATCAAAATTAGAAGAAGAGAATAAAGTATTTAAAAAGATGATAAGTACATTACCAACTCAAAGAGAAGTATTATTGCACAAGCCAATTTCTGATGATCTGAATGAATTGGATAATGTAAAGACTACTGTCATTAAGTCAATGTTTCGTAAGCATAAAGATAGATGATTGTTTTATCATTCAAAAAAGAGCTACAAACGCCAATACAATCAACGTTTGTAGCTCTCTTCGGTGCTAATTAATTATAAGTTAAAAGCCACAAGGACTATTCATTTTCCTAGGCTTCGATTTTAGCATAAATCGGATATAAAATCTATTAAATAAAGTACTTTAATATTGATTGAAAGTAGTTAATTTATAAAACTAAACAAAACTATAATTTTTTTGTTTGATATTCACTTATGAATGTCGTGTTAAATGCTAGTAATAAATAGATCTAATATAAAACGGTTTTAAATGTTATAAAATACGACAAACCTTAATATATGTATTATAACTTTCAAAATAACTATATTCAATTTTATTGTTTCTTTTATAAATGTTTTAAAATGTAATAAAGCATTTATAAAACTTTTAAACACTATAAATTTATAAAGTTAATTTATATCACTATTTTAGAATAGATATTAGATTTACTTCTTAAAATTAAATAAAAAGTTAAACGTAGTACAAATTTGTACTACGTTTATTTTTTTAACCAATTTTAATTTTGTGGCGAAACTTTGCGCTTCATTTTATTTAAGTTAAATTTGTTATATCAGAAAGGAGGAGATAAAAAACGCCCTACAAATGTAGAACGTTATAGAATTAATTATTTGTATTTTTTTCTTGGGAGCCATATAGGAGATCTGAATATTCTTTAACTTTAGCTTTATTCGAACTATTAAGTTTATAGTAACTTTTTATTTCTAAATCAGTATGTGTAGAATTTTTAAGAAAATTTATATAGTCGAGAACTAATTTTTTATTTTCGGTAGAAAGTTGGGTTATATTTCTAATTAATGTAATGTTACTTTTATCATGGAAGAATACATCGTCTTCATAAAGTGATTCAGGTGGAATGCCTAGATGTTTACATATTTTTAAAATATTATCAACACTAGTATTTCCAATGCCTCTCTTTAATATAGATACTAAGGTGGTATAAGGCATACCAATGTTTTTTGTAAATGCTCTAAGACTACCATATCTATCTTCAATAATTGTACGTAAAAATTCTTCTCTACTCATATTATCCTCCTAAGATTGATATTTTAATAATTTATATTATATAAGGTATATACGCAATTTTGTAAAAAATGGGAGAAAAAAATTATACTCTCGACTTTTAACTGTTTAAAATATACGAAAATGAGTATAATATAATTAATGTAAAACTCAATTTAGTGTAATCAATATATTGTGTTACTCAAATTCGTTATAAGGAGTGGAAAATAATATTAGTAAATTTAATTAATGAAAAGAAAAATAAAAAGATAACATCTAAACAAATTGCTAATCTACTAAACACTAGAGAAGCAACTATATCTGATAAATTAAATGGCAAATCACGTTTTTCATTTGATGAAGCTATAACAATACAAAAAGTTTTTTTCCAGAATATAAACTAGAATATCTTTTTAAACATGATGAATAGTTAAATTATATGATGGAGTGCAAGTGCTAAGTAAAGGTTCGAGTTCCTTAACTCTAATTACAGCTTAATAATTATTAAAAAAGTAATCTGTTTTATAATTCTTATTTTGAGATGAAGGTGTCTATTTTACTAATAGATGGTGATTTAAATGGATAAAAGGAAAAGAATTACAGTAATTTTCCCTGAAGATATGCATAAAAAGCTAAAGAAGAAAACCAAAAGAATAGGTATTTCAATGAATACGTATATTCTTTTGGTTTTACAAAAAACTATTTAATTGCACCATGCAATTCTTCAAATTTAGAAATATGTTTATCAATTAATCGTTCAATCTCTTTGTTGGCAGAACGACCATTATAGTCTGCAATAAATCTAATTTTATTTAATTTTTCTCTAGGAATCCTAAGTGTATATCTAGGTAGATTATCAGACATGATTAAAACCTCCTGACACAAAAAAGGTGTCACAATAATAATACCATTTAAAAGAACTTAAAAAAATATCGACGCATAGTTAACTAAATTGTGACGCAGTGATAATATTTTTATGAAAGGATGTGACGAAACAGTGACGCATAAAAACAAACGTTTTACTTTGAGAATTTCAGATGAATTAGCTAATAAATTGGAAAAAGAAGTACAAAGGTTAGGTGTTTCTAAGAATGCATTAAGTTTATTTATTTTAGAAAAGGAATTGGACAATGAGCAAAAGAAGAAGTAGAGTGCAGGTGCTAAGTAAGGGTTCGAGTCCCTTAGCTCTAATAGCAGCTTTGACATGGCTGCAAAAATAAAAAACATATCAATATCAATCCAAACAAAACATACTAATTAGTTCCTGTTATGGTAATGCTTAAGCGTGGGAGTTCGATTCTTCCAACAGAAATTACAACTCTATTTGACGAGTTGTAAAAACTAACCCCCATAGGCTACCTCATGAAATAAATTATTGCTTACTCAAACTATTACTAACTATTATTAATCGCATCGAGGTAGCCATTCCGAGAATGTGTCTATAGGGCTAGGGTTCAATCTCAACATTCTCATAGGTTTTACCGAAGCCTATTATTTATCTATTTTTTATTTAATTTAGTTGTTGTGGCTAAAGCATGATCCTGGATGCTTTATAGAAGGTTCGATTCCTTCTTAGCCGTTAATTAAGAAAAGGAAGTGCTAAATATGCAAAAAGAAAATAAAATTCCAAAAAGATTTATTCCTATAGATGTAGATTTATTTAACAATCCTAAATATCATACTTTGAGTAATGGTGCAAAGCTAGTTTATTCAGTGTATTCTTCTAGATTTAGAATCTCTTTCTATCATTATCTAGAAGAAGATTACACCTACTACGATGCAGAGAAAGGGCTATTTATATATTTTGCTAATGAAGATCTAGCTAGAATTCTGAATGTTTCAACACGTAGTATTACGAATTATAAAAGAGAGTTATTAGAATTTGGATTAATTGAGGTTCAAGATACTAAGAATAACGGACACAGAATATATGTAAAAGACGTTGAACCAACACCAATAGATCTTGACAAAGAAGAACTAGCAATGCCTTACTTTGCAATTGACGAAGAAGAAAGTTCTAGCAAAGAAACGGAAAATAATTCCGTGGTGATGGAAAATTTTTCGAACGTTAAAGCGAAAAAAATTCTATTAAGTAACGAAAAATTAAAAATTAAAAATATTACATATGATTCAGGTACGGGATATATTCCTAATAATAATTCAACTCAACCTCAAACTAACTCTTCTCTAAGAGATCTATCTGTTGAATCTATTGGAAACAGGATTAAGAATCAAATATCTACTCCTGTTTTTGCAAAAATTAAAATGTTAGCTCAAAATTCCTACGAAAAAATTAAATTCTATGCTGACACTATTTTTAAAGCTAAAAGTCAAGTAATGAGTCGATTATTGAACAACCCTAATTGGCTATATCGCCAAGAATTTCAAGAAGCTACACGCTTTGAAAGTAATCTTTTCCTTGCTGATGGGTTAGAAAAATCGTTATTGAAATTAACTGAGATTATGTATAAATCTGATAATGAAATCCGTTCTGAAGAGCGTTTGTCCTACGTTTACTTAAGAAATGGTCTAGCAAATTCGACCAAGAAATATTTACTTGATAATTTTGAATTTTCTGATGATGAAAGATATCAGATAACGCAGGCTTTAGCATTTTAGGGAGGTGGATTTTATGTCAAAAAAGGATGTATATGTATACACTCCAACTGTAAATATTGAGAAATATGAGAAATTAGATTCTGAAGAAAGAAAAGATTATTTGTCTCTAGACAAGAGAATGCACAGAATAACTGAAGGCTTTGCTTACGATGTGGGAAAAGTTTTAAAGGATGCTCAAGAGAAGTTTAGAAATCAAGGACGAAAAGATATATTCTCGTTTACAGATTGGCTCAAATCGTGGGGATTTGCCAAGAGTAGAGCATATCAGTTAATCAATTTTACGGAATATGTTGATAAATTGCAGAATAACACTGAACTAGATGGTCAGAGCATGGTTGAAACATTTAATTCTCTACCAAAAATGATGCAATATAGCATTGTCAAGGATAGGGATCCTGATCATCAGAATCAGGTTGAAAAGTTACTGTCTGAGAAAGTGACAGAAACTGAGCAATACAAGAAAGTTCTACAAGACTTCTATAACGCTAAAGATGCATTAGATGTATCACAAGAGAAAAATAAAGAACTAGAAGCTGCAAATCGTGAACTACAAATAAAAAATATCGCAGTTCAGGAAGAAAATGTAAAAACTCAATCAAAATTGATTGAGAGCCAGCAGAAAATTCATAAACTACAAACAGAAAATTATAAACTACAGAACCAACCTGTAGAACAAATCCAAGTTCCACCTGCTGATTACGGCGAAATAAAGCGCTTAAATAAAAAACTGATCCAAGATTTAGAAAAATCTGAAGAGAAAGAAAAATCTCTGCGAGAAAAGTTAGAGCAAAGTCAAAGTGAATCTGATAAGGATTTAAGTCATTTAGAAGTTGAGCTAAAAAAGGTTAAACAGGAGAAATTGGAGTTAGAAAAACTTTTACAAGGTAATCAAGTTAAACAAAATTTGGAAGACTTTAAAAAAGCAACAGTAATAGTTACAGAGATAAAAAGGTCTTTGGTAGAAGTTGGAAAAAAATTACGAAAAGATGAGATTAAAGCTTTAACAGCAAAGGACTTAGAAAGCTTGGATTTTGGCGAAATCGTTGTACAAGTCAGTGATCTAATTGACTGTTTAAATGAAATTCAGGAGACAAGAAGAACGATAGAAGGAGAGTATTCAGAGATATAGGGGGATTGAAATATGATTGTCAGTGGTTACTTTCTGATGCAGACAGGGTGTGATGTGATTCAGCGGTTCTGGAAAGTGCCGAGTAAATTTGAGACATTGATAAGTAAGACTAACTTGAGTGAAAAGACTCTGTTGGTAATGGCACCTGATATGGAAGGGTATGTACATGTAGCAATTTTGGCCAATAAGAATATCAGACCTAATTCCTTAAAGCAAAATGCTTTAGTTTTAGGAAATATTCTAAATATTATTCCTACAAAAGAACATACACCTTTAGTTCTGACAGATTATTTACTTGAATTACCATTCGAAGTTATTAATCAAGGAATTGAAACTTTAATTCAACTACATTCTTCGGAGGACGATGGCAATGATGAAAGAAAAGTGGAAGTTAATAGAGGAAGCCAAACAAAAATCTGAGATTTTAGATGCAACAATTCATGGTACTTGGTTTGAAGAAGTAGAAGAAAGCCGTAGTGAACACAATAGGAGAAAAAGAAAAGTGATAGTTTTCTACAAAGTATTTGGTATTACTACATTTATTCTGATTTTACTATTAGTAATTTATAACATACAAGTGGGATAGGGGATTGTGATCATGAGTGAAGAAGAAAAGAAAAAATACAGAAATAGAAAAATAGTAACCGTAATTGTAATGGGAATATTAGTGCTAATATTTGGATTTATTGGACTATTGCAACTAAATTCTTTAAAAAGAACCCCGACAAGTGAGAGAACAGAAGCTATAAATTCTAATATTCCAACGATAGTTATGTTTTATTCAAAAACTTGTCCAGACTGTAAAAGAGTTATTGGAACAGTTAAACTTGCAAGATTTAAAAGCTATGGTAATCCTACCAGGCAAGATTATGGAGTAGCTTTTGTTGAGGTGAATACACCTGATGATAAAGACTTGGTTAATCAATATCATATAACAAAAACTCCAACATTTATGATCTTTAAAAATGGTCAACCACAAGCAATTGGAAGTGCAAATGGATTTGATGTATTCCAATACGCAGGAACAGATAAGGAGCAAATAAAGAGTTTATATACCAACCTTGTTTTGAAGTAAGGAGGGGATAGTCAATGATTGATGAGATAATCCAAAAGTTCAGATCATTTAGGAGTAAATGGCAAGAATTTCTAAAAAAACATCATGAATGGTATATGGATCATGCACGTCAACGTAAATTAATTATCTTTGGTGTGTTAGTCACATCAATGATTGGATTACTAATTGGTACAAGATTTGTACCATCAAAAAGTAGATTTCAAGATACACCAATTGGAACAGGTTTATCTTTTGGTAAAAATAACAACGCAACAATTTCGATGGATTCTAGAAAATATAATACTAATCAGAAATTTATGGTAATTAAATTTACAGTTAAATCAGATGGCAGTCACCCAATTGATCCTAAATATGTAAGCTTTAAAGCAGTAACTTTAGAAGGACAAGATACTAAATACCAAGTTTTACCATTAGCAAATAGCCAATATATTTTACTTTTATCAAATCTTTCAAAAGGATATAAAGCAATTCAAATAAAGGCAATTAATCATCAACCTAGTGTAGATAATTCCACAATGGATACTGAAGCTGCATTAGATGTAACAGATAGTAGTTCTAGTTCTTCTTCTGAAAGCACAAAGAATGATCCTGTTACAAAAGATGGAGTAAATTTTGTTATCAATGAAGACAATAAATTTATTGATAATAAGCTAGTCAAATTATCACAAAAAGATTATGCAGTTCAATCTTTGACTCAATCAATTAAGATCTTGAATAAGAGAATTGATAAGCAATATGCAAATATTGAATCATTCCAAAAACAAATTGTAGCTGATAAAAACGCAATTCAAGCTGCAGAAAAAGATAGACAGTATCAAGTGGATCAATCTGATACAGATAATCAAATAGCATCTGCTAAAGCGGATATTAAATTTCAGGAAAGTTCTATCAAACAGTCTAGAAAGTTGATTAATACGTTAAATGATCAAATAGATCTTTACCGTAAACAAATTATGGATGTGGAATTAGGTAAGTATAAGTTCAAAAAGCCAGTTAGTGCAGATAGTTTAAGATGACATCAGAGTGTAAAAATAGTCTAAGTGAGGAGCATAGGAATGGTAAAGAAATCAAAAATAGTACCAAATATGTACAAGAAAGCTTTTGAATCTGTAGCATTAAAAGGATAATCTCTAGCTATTAGCTGTGTTGAAGGTGAAATTAGTTATGAAGATGCTTTTATTGAATTGATTGACGACTTAACATCTGTTGAGATGGCCATTGAAACTGCAAAGAAAGAAGAGGAATTTTATGGATAGATTATATCTTTTTATGAACAAAAAAGTGATAGAAGAAAATAAACAATTAGCTGAAGAGAATTATAAATTGAAAAGACTGATCAGATCATATAGACAAGTAATTGCTGATTTACAAGCAGAAAATATGTCATTAGAAAAAGAATTATTTGAGGAAGAATTTGAAGATGATGGAACTGAAATTCCTGCAGATCTATGGGAAAAGCTCTAAAAAAATTGTTAAAGCGTTAAAAAAGCGCTAAAAAGCGTGCGATTGCGTTAAAAAGCATTAAAATTAAGATTTTTCACACGCTTTTTAGATCAAAAAATTAATTAATCAAGTGTATAAAAGCATAAATGATTGCTGCCAAATAAACGAAGATGGTATTGAAGAAGTTTAAGTTATCTATGTGGCTAAAAAAGAAAAACCCTACCGTAGTAGAGTTTTTCACCGTACCCACATGAAGGCTGCCACAAACAGACAGCTTATGATAATTCCTAAGATCGCACTTCATGCAGGGTTTACCTTAAGTGTAGAATACTATATTTTACTATTTTTGTAAAGTAAACTACTTACCAAAATTTTTTCTAGGAAAACATTCTGCACAAACATAAATAGTATTAAACTCTTTATAAATGATATCATTTTGATTCATAAACCTTAAATTAATGCCATTAGATATAAAATCAGCAATTTGTATTCCAAAACTCTTGTGTGAATCTAGGTATTTAACATTTAAATTAATATCTTTTACTAGGTCCATCTGAACATGTATATGAATATAGTCATCGAAGGAATTGCCGCTTGCTATTTTAGTATTTCTATTATCAATATAAATATTCATAGCTAAACAGTCGGTGTTATCTGCTAAGACATTATCGATAATCAACTTTAACCAATAATTATATGAACGTGATTTATCTTCGAACATCACTTCCCTGATGTTGTACTTATCAATCGTTATATAATAGATACTTATTGGAGTTTGAACTATTTTAGAAACGAGGGAAGCCCTCTCTTCTTTACGGAGAGAAGCAGCCTTAACTTCTCCGTTTCTCCAGTTTTTATTAGGATAATTTTGTTTTATTTTTAGTGTTTCTTTTTTCATTTTTTTCTGTACTCTTTTTGTGTTTATTGAGTCGACTGCAACACAAGCTATTGTGAAGTATCTTCCTCTACCCCTACCTGGGTTACCTGACTCATCGATAAAAAGATCGATTTCCTTCATGCTCATATATCACTCCTTAAGATTTATTTTTTAAGTATATCACCGTTTTTTTACTTTTAAAAATCCTTGTTGATATAGTATCAAAGTATTAATTTGTGAATTTAGTTTTGACTCTAGCATATCGTAAAACTACTAACGTTTGGACGGTATACATTTACATGCCGTGTAACAATCAGGATCTCACAAACATTAGGCTTAGAGTATTAAGTCATAGGCAAACCATATTACTACCTACTTTCTAAACACTAGCCTTACAGCCACAATTTTTGAGTTGGTCTTATGTTTTTGAGGACATAGTAGGGCATTGCAAAGTTAAGTTGTTCTTTGCATCAATAAACATAAAGATTAAACACTTTTTAAGTCACGTTATAAAAACAGCACAACAGAATCTCCTTTAAGTTTAGTTGTTGTAGTTAGCCCTATATCCACAAGATCTGAGTGGTCACTTGCTTTTGAGAACAAGATAGGGTGTAGGCGAGATATAAGATCGAGCTTTTATATTTTGCCTAGAAGATTTTGGGTGACAATAATTCACCCTTCACACTTTCTTTTAAATACTACTACAGGTTGCAAGAAAAAATAATATGAAGGGACGTGGGCTACCTTCATTGCATATAATATTATTTTTTGTCTATACCTTGCAGCTAGTCCTACATCCACAAGATTTGAGTGGGCGCTTACTTTGAGGGTAAGGTAGGACATTAACATAATCAATAATCTACTAAGGGAAGTGATTGATATGATTCATGCAGTATTGTATACAAAACCAAAATGTGTTCAATGCAAAATGACTAGAAGAAAGATGACAGCTTTAAATTTTCCATATGTCGATAATTACTATGGTGATTGTCATGAAGATAATTCGATTGATGTTGAAAGTTCAGACGAAAAGAAGCGTAACTGGTCGATTGAGAAAATTGAAAAGCTCAAACAAAAATATCATATAAAGAGTTTACCATTCATAAAAATTGTTAATGATAATAATAAAGTTTTAGATTCATGGGTAGGATTTCGCCCAGATAAAATTTCTGAATGGTGTTTAAAAATAAAATGACATTTAAAAATAAGTGTGTAGTATTTACAGGTTCTCTTCAAAGTATGTTGAGAAAAAATGCAATAGAAAAAGTAAATGCTGCTGGAGGCATTGTTAAAAATTACGTTTCAAGAGAAACAGATTATTTAGTAATTACTCCTAGACAGTTAGATATGTTTGAAGAGGAACGTAAAAGTAAAAAATAAATAGCTGCAGAAAAAATTAATATGAATGGCGGAGAAATAAAAATAATTTCAGAAGAAAAGTTTCTAAGCATGTTGAAATAATCTAATAGATAAAGATAAACGATAAATGAATTTCTCAACAAAGAGAGATTAAAAAATTAGGCCGTCACAAATGTGATGGTTATTTTTTATAGCATTTTAAAATTGTTTAACAAATGTTTTACGTAAAATAAGCATAAAACAAAGTGTAAATTAGTTGTAAAACAAGTGTTAAATAGCTGTGTAACAAGC
>ERZ507372.14-NODE-14-length-161628-cov-10.5165_pt1 | contig 161628 bp, 148 predicted proteins | sample MGYA00513726_ERZ507372 | MGnify/ENA metagenome assembly ERZ507372 | reverse complement strand
TTGAAACACGGGCAGATGAATGACTGTCCACGACGCTATACCCGAAAGAAAGCGGCTTAACGGTCAGCTTCAACTTTTCAGCAAAACCCCTGCCAGCAATGGCGGGGGTTTTTGCTTCTGGCTTCGGGTTGAAACACGGGCAGATGAATGACTGTCCACGACGCTATACCCGAAAGAAAGCGGCTTAACGGTCAGCTTCAACTTTTCAGCAAACCCCTGCCAGCAATGGCGGGGGTTTTTGCTTCTGGCTTCGGTTTGAAACACGGGCAGATGAATGACTGTCCACGACGCTATACCCGAAAGAAAGCGGCTTAACGGTCAGCTTCAACTTTTCAGCAAAACCCCTGCCAGCAATGGCGGGGGTTTTTGCTTCTGGCTTCGGGTTTGAACAAAGAAAGCGGGCAGTATGTGGGAAACCGGGCTGCCATCAACCGCATCATGACTCATACGGCCATGCATTCTCCTCGCCTGGTTTTATATATTTTAAATAAATGAATTGAATTATAGCATTCGTATTTATTATATGTTGCTGATTTAACTACATTTATACGTACTATTTCTTACATTTCGTCATTAGCTTCTGAAAAATAATAGACCGCCACATCGACGATAATTAATCAGGATACAACAATGAAATTAATGACCCGCATTGCATTAACAGCCGCTCTCGCCACTGGGTTCTCCATGGCGGCTCAGGCTGCGGATGTTAAGGCTGCACCCGCTCCGGCGCAGGACCCGATTGTCCAGCACTTAAAACTGACTAACGATCAGATAACGAAAATTAAAAGCCTGCATCAGCAGCTGGAAAAAAACGTTCAGCAGATTTCCCAGAAAGATATTAAAGACGGCGTGTTGTTTGAGGTTATTGATTCTGGAAAATGGAACGAAAAGGCGGTCAAAGAGCAGCTGGCGGCATTTAGCCAGGTAGAGCAGCAGGCTCGCTATTATCGCGTGAAGTACTATTTTGATGTGAACCAGGTGCTGACGCCAGAACAGCGTAAGCAGGTACAAAAAGACTTAGCTCAGGAGCTGAGTGAGTAAATCCATCGGCCCCGCGCCCGGGGCCGATATTTGCATCAGGCGACGCTCTCTTCTTCCTGGAGCCGTATCTCCGCTTCCGCGACGATCGCCTCCAGCTCGCTTAACATCTCTTCATAGCCAAAACTCATCGTAGTGACGGTTTCCGATTGCGGCTGTTGCGCCGATAGCGCCACTTTTTTTGTTTTCTTCTTGCCCACTGACATACTCCCTTACTGCCGTTGTTACACTGGTAAATCTATCAGCAAAGCGCGCAGCGGCGTATCAGCAACGAGGGTAATGTTAGCTTCGTCACGAATAAAAGCGCCATCGCCGCAGGTCAGAGCCTGCTTCTCTTCTTCCTGCACCCGCGCATGCACCGTACCGTGAATCGACTGCAGGTAGGCGCGGGGGCCGTGAAGCTGCACGTTAAGCTGCTCGCCTTTCGCCAGGTCGATATGGTGGATCCATACCTGCTGGCGCAGCTGGAGGCTATGCTGGCTGCCGTCCGGCGAAGCCAGCAGCTGCTGCGATCCGGCGGCGATAGCGATTTTTTGCACCAGCGGGTTTTCGTGCTGTGGACAGGCATCCAGCCACAGCTGCATTCGCGTCAGCGAGCGATCTTTACTCAGGTTATGCTCGCTGTAGCTTACGCCAGGCTGAGTTGATATCAGCAGCGCTTCGCCGGCTTTTGCCTGAATATGGTTGCCATCGCTGTCGCGGTATTCCGCTTCACCTTCCAGAATCAGGTTCAGAATGTCGACTTTCGGGTAGGTCCGCGGCTGAAACGACGCGCCGGGCGCCAGAACTTCCTGATTGAGCACGCGCAACGATGCGTAGCCCAGCAATTTGGGGTCGAAGTAGTGGCCAAAGGAAAAGGTGTAGCGGGCCTGCAGCCAGCCGAAGTCTGCTTGACCGCACTGTTTGGCTGTTCGGGTTGTAATCATCTTCTTGACCTCTCTTTACACTAAATCAATGGTAAAGGTATGGACGCTGTATTGTTAGCCAGATATTCTGCCCGGTATATTCAAATTTCCTGAATGAGACTGCGATGGCTAAAGAGAGAGCATTAACGCTGGAAGCATTGCGCGTTATGGATGCAATTGACCGACGCGGAAGCTTTGCGGCGGCGGCCGATGAGCTGGGTCGGGTGCCTTCAGCGCTGAGCTATACCATGCAAAAGCTGGAGGAGGAGCTGGACGTCGTGCTGTTTGACCGTTCAGGTCATCGAACAAAATTCACTAACGTGGGCCGAATGTTGCTGGAGCGCGGGCGCGTACTGCTGGAGGCGGCCGATAAGCTGACGACGGATGCCGAAGCGCTATCGCGCGGTTGGGAAACGCACCTCACTATCGTCACCGAGGCGCTGGTGCCCACCACCGACCTTTTTCCTTTAATTGAAAAGCTGGCGACCAAATCGAATACTCAACTGTCGATTATTACCGAAGTACTGGCCGGGGCATGGGAACGCCTTGAGCAGGGGCGGGCGGATATTGTCGTTGCGCCGGATATGCATTTTCGCTCCTCTTCGGAAATCAACTCCCGCAAGCTCTATTCGGTGATGAGCGTCTATGTAGCCGCGCCGGATCATCCTATTCACCAGGAGCCGGAGCCGCTTTCTGAAGTTACGCGCGTTAAGTACCGCGGCGTGGCGGTCGCGGATACCGCCCGCGAGCGCCCGGTGTTGACCGTGCAGCTGCTCGATAAACAGCCGCGCTTAACCGTGAGCACCATCGAAGATAAGCGTCAGGCGCTGCTGGCAGGATTGGGCGTTGCGACGATGCCGTATCCGCTCGTAGAGCAGGATATTGCCGAAGGGCGTCTGCGGGTGGTCAGTCCGGAATACAGCAACGAGATCGACATTATTATGGCCTGGCGTCGCGACAGCATGGGTGAGGCGAAGTCATGGTGTCTGCGGGAAATCCCGAAGCTGTTTATGGGAAGATAAAACAAAATGCGCCCCTTTTTTGTCGAGGGGCGCATCGTTAGTAAGAAGTCGGTTTAGGATCCGGCCCGAAGCGATTATTTCCTGGGGTGCCGTTCTGGCAATTGAATACCAGGATCACCAGCCAGCCGATAACGGGAATCAGCAGCAATAACAGCCACCATGCCGAGCGGTCGGTATCGTGCAATCGACGGAACTGCACGGCCCACCACGGTAAGAATATCAGCACGCCATAGATAGTGGTCAGAATCCCTTCTCCTCCGGCGCGCTGCCATCCCAGCATCTTATCAATGATGCTGAGTACGCCGGTGAGGATGATGTTGACCAGAATAAACATCCAGTACTCTTTGCGCCGGGCGCGGCCGCCAAATCCAATGTAGTTTTTTAATACTTTAAGATACCAGTCCATTTCTACGCCTCTGTTAACCGTCAATCACTTGTTTTTAAAGCGATCGAAATAAGAATAGACGTGAATGAAATGATGGTAAATATTTGTTTTGTGAATTATTGGGCGCAGCAAATCGCGCCCAATTGCCTAGCGGAAACGAAGATCGCGGCCGTGAGGTTCGTTAAGATCCTGCTGCGGACCAACGGAGATAATCCCGGTCGGGTTGATGGTTTTATGGCTACGGTAGTAATGGTTGCGGATATGGGCGAAGTCCACCGTTTCCGCAATGCCCGGCATCTGGTAGATATCGCGCAGGAAGCCATACAGGTTGAGGTAATCGCTGATGCGGCGTTTGTCGCATTTAAAGTGGGTCACGTACACCGGATCGAAACGAACCAGGGTGGTCCACAGGCGAATATCAGCTTCCGTCAGTTGGTTACCCGTCAGGAAACGATGCTGGCCAAGGATTTGCTCCAGACGCTCCAGAGCGGTAAACACTGCATCAACCGCTTCATCATAGGCCTGCTGGCTGGTGGCGAACCCGGCTTTATAGACGCCGTTATTCACGTTGTCGTAGATCCAGCCGTTCAGCTCATCAATCTGATCGCGCAGCTCAGGCGGGTAGTAATCTCCTGCGCGGGCGCCCAGCCCATCGAAGGCGGTATTAAACATGCGGATGATTTCCGCCGACTCATTGCTGACGATGGTGTGCTGCTTTTTGTCCCACAGCACTGGCACCGTAACGCGCCCGCTGTAGTGGGGATCGGCATGCAGATAAAGCTGATAAAGATATTCGTGCTGGTAGAGCGTATCGCCGGTGGCAGCCGGGAAGCTATCGTCGAAAGTCCAGCCGTTCTCGAACATCAAGGGATTAACCACGGAGACGGAGATAAACGGCTCCAGTCCTTTCAGACTACGCAGAATTAAGGTGCGATGCGCCCATGGGCAGGCAAGAGAAACGTACAGATGATAGCGATCTTTCTCCGCAGCGAATCCGGCTTCGCCGCTTGGGCCCGGCGCGCCGTCGGCGGTTAACCAGTTGCGAAAGGCGGAAACAGAACGCTTAAATCGCCCTCCGGTGGATTTGGTGTCATACCAGGTGTCGTGCCAGACGCCGTCAACTAATTGTCCCATTATTTCCTCCTTTATACCCGTCATACTTCAAGTTGCTTGTGCGTTGGCTTTCCTCGCTCTCCCCAGTCACTTACTGGAGTAAGCTCCTGGGGATTCACTGCGTCGCCTCGTGATTCGCCCCTACGGGACTCACCCTTTCAGGGCCAGCGCAAGCGCTGTTCAAAACGGTTAACCGTTTTGTCCTGCAACTCGAATTATTTAGGGTATAGATAATAAAAGCGAGGAGATGTCTCCTCGCTTTATATTTATTCAGTATAGTGCGCTTACCACTTTTTATTCAGTACGCGGTCGATACTAAAGGCGCCTGGACCGGTGATAGCCAGCAGCAGGAAGCCGCCCGCGATGGTCAGGTTTTTCATGAACATCAGCGAGTTCACGCCTTCAGCAAAGTTGCTGTGGAACAGGAACGCGGTCAGCACGGTGAAGCCGGCGGTGAACAGCGCGGTAGTGCGGGTCAGGAAACCGAACAGGATTGCCAGACCGCCGCCGAATTCAAGCAGGATCACCAGCGGCAGCATAAACCCAGGGACGCCCATGGCTTCCATATATTGTTGTGTACCCGCATACCCGGTAATTTTTCCCCAACCTGCGGTAATGAACAGAATGGGCATCAGAATGCGCGCTACCAGTACACCAACATCTTCTAATTTTTTCATTTCCTACTCCAGAAAACCCAAAGGGCGGCGATTTTGTTTTTCAAAGTAATCCAGCGTGTTACGCGGGGTTGCTGTCGATGGAGTGAATATTAGCGGGGCCGTGACGGAATTGTTAGCAAGGAAAACTGTAGATCTTCTTCAAAGATTCTGAGTGATTATTGATAAACCAAATGAATAGAAGAACCGCTATAGCGGCGCTGGAGATGAGAAAAGAAGAAATGAGAAGCGATGCGGCTGTCATGAAATTCAAGGGGGAAGCAGATCTGCTCATGATGCCGGGAGGCGGCTGGCGCCTGACCCGGCTTATATCATTCCGCTATGAACATTAGCCTCAGCGTGATGACGACTGGCGCAGCAGATTGCGGGCCATCCGCCAGGTGCTCCAGATACCGAGGCTGCGTTTTGCCCAGCGCATCAAAAAGCGCGGATGACGAACTGACCATATTGCCACGAGGCCGCTGCCGACCATTGCCCATGAACGCAGATTCAGCAGGGTATTCCAGCCTCGATCAATGGGCGCAGTTGCCTCAAGCCAATGGCGGTGGCTGGCGCTAAGGTCCAGCCGCTGCTGTTGGATCAGGCGCAGCAAAAGCGCTTTTTGTCGTTCGCGTTCCTGCTGTTCGCGGCTCATGGCTTATCGTCCTCCAGCAATGCGCGGTCGTTTGCCAGCTCCTGACGCGTGAAGCGCAGGAACGTTGAACGTCGGGCTTTGCGTAAGGTCCAGATACCGCCAATGAGCGCTGCCAGCAGCAGAACCGCCGTGGTGCCGATCATCACGTTTAATCGATATTGCGCATCGACCGCCCAGATGATCAGAACCAGCATGCTCATCAAACCAAACGCGGCGAACAGCAGCGTCAATCCGAGCATCAGGAATAGCTGGATGAGGTTGGCTTTCTCCTCTTCCAGCTCCACGACGACCAGGCGCAGGCGCGTTTCCACCATCTCAACCAGCAAAGTGACGATGCGCTGACCGATGCCGAAAACGCTTTGTCCGGGGCCTTGCGTGCTTTTAGAATTCGCCATAATTAACGACGCGTCAGCAGGACACCCAGCACCAGCCCGACGGCAGCACCAATTCCCACGCCGGTCCACGGGTTTTCACGGACGTATTCATCTGCACGCGCCGCGGTTTCTCGCGTTTGCTTCATGAGGGCATCGCTGGTTTCACCCAGGCGAACACGGCTTTCCTTCAGCGCGCTTTCGGCTTTACTACGTAGCTTACCGATCTCTTCTTTCGACTTATCCGTGGAGGAGTTCAGCACTTCTTCCAGGGTATCAGCCAGCGTCTTCAGTTCCGCACGCAGGTCTTCTGCAACGTTATCTTTAGCCATGTTTATCTCCTGTTAAAGTGGTCCATATTGGTCTTGCTTAAGCGATTAGTACTCGCGAGATTGCAGCTCTTTCAGTTCTTGCTGCGCTTCTTCAAGTTTACGCTGGCGCTTGCTGATTTTATCAGCATCGCCTTTCTGTTCGGCTTCGCGCAGGTCGTTGCGGCGTTCGGCAATTTCTTCCTGCTGTTTGGCGATTTTTTTCTGGTGATCGGCTTTGAGCTGGCTGTCGCTGCAGTGAGCCTTCACTTCGCTCAGCGCCTTTTTCAGACCGTCAATACGATGCTGGTTATTATGCTTTTCTGCATAGCTGATCTCCCGCTGGATATCCTGCTCTTTTTCCTGGCAAGGGGAGATGGCAAAGGCGCTGGCGCTAAGTGATGACAGAACCAGGAGCAAAGCGATGCGGTGTTTCATGGATACTACCTTCCATTGTGCGGGGGAATAACCCCGATCCAGTTGATAAACGTGAGTCTGGTGACTTCCGCAAACTTAATGATAGTAAGTAAACCGGGAAATCACCAAACCGGGTGAAAATATTCGGAATTTTCGTTGATTACCCGAATCTGTGTGGCGTATCGCGCAGGCGGGAAATCCAGGCCGTCGGCGAATCATCGTCTTCCACTAAAGCGATAATATAACCATGCGGCAGAGCGCGACCCAAAACTTCTTTGGCGGCGGCTCCCTGAGCGCTGGAGTCAAACTTGATGAGCAGACCGTCATTCTGTGGCGTAATGCTCTTAAAACGGATGCCGTTGGCATCGAGATGGTGCCAGACGGAAAAACCGTCCGGCATGCTAATACCCTGGCTAACGGGACGAATAGCCAGGGTTGATTCCTGCTGCTGCACGGTGAGCCAGAGCCAGAACAGGCCGCACAGGAGTAACGAACCGCCCAGCATCCAGCTTATCTGACGTAGAGAGGCGCGCTTTATCGCCATTGTCAGCCCCGGCTCCTGTATTTTTTCTTCCACAGGACGATCAGCGAGCCAATCAGGCCGAATACCAGCAGCGCGACGGGCAGCAGCATCAGGCAGGACATCAGCTGATCTTCATATTTCAGGAATACCGGCGTTTTCCCCAACAGATATCCCAGCGAAGTCAGAATCAGCACCCACAGCAGCCCGCTCATCCAGTTAAAAAACTGGAAACGCGCGCTGCTCAGGCCCGACAGGCCGGCAATGGTCGGCAGCAGCGTGCGCACGAAAGCGATAAAACGGCCAATCAGCAGGGCGGAAAGCCCGTGCTTATGGAACAGATGATGCGCGCGCTGGTGGTAGTGCGAAGGGAGATGCGACAGCCAGTTTTGTACGATACGCGTATTGCCCAGCCAGCGGCCCTGAATATAACTTAGCCAGCAGCCCAGGCTTGCCGCCGCGGTAAGTAGCAGCAGCGTTTGTGGAAAACCCATCGCGCCTTTGGCAATCAGTACGCCCACCAGAACAAGCAGGCTATCGCCTGGTAAGAAGGCGGCGGGCAGCAGACCGTTCTCAAGGAATAAAATCATAAATAAGACAAAGTACAGCATGCCAATCATGGAGGGATTAGCGAGAGTTTCGTAATCCTGAGCCCACAAGGCATTCAATAATTGGGTTAATAGTTCCATTCACGATTCCTGGTACATCGGTTAACGGCACGTCTGAACGCGGCATATGCATGGCGACATAGCTTCTTATTGGATTATGGTCGCTACTGCGCTCTGAACGGTTCCCTGTTTAAAAGTGAAGTAAGCAAAAGCTTACTCTCAGAACGACAAAATGCATCTAATTGTAACAAACCCGCTGACTTTACGTCACAGAAATTGCAGTTTGTTGCATTCTGATTTTGCTGATTGCGGCGGAGGGTGGCGAGTGTATTTACACAGGCTGACACTATATATGCTTTGCTTACCCTGAGGGCTTTTCGGGCAGCGCAGGAGTTGCTGCCCGGCAGGGAGATAAAGGGCTATTTTGCGCCGTTGGCGGCCGTATCGAGATGAACTACCGGATTATCGGCAAACAGGTAGCGATCGGCATTGAATTCAAAGTCATCGCTGGTTTCATTGAATAACATCAGCTTGGTATTTTCCAGATGCTGCCACATGGCCAGCTTAGCCGCATGGGGATCTTTGCGAATCAGCGCTTTCAGAATTTGATCGTGATCGTCGCACCAGTTATCGACGGTACGCGAGTCGATATGGTCATGCAGCTTTTTCCAGTACGGGTTATGTACGCGCTGGGTCCACATCTTTTCCACGATAGCGGCGAGGGCGGTGTTTTGCGTTGCCAGCGCCACCTGCACATGAAACTGAAGATCCCATTCGGAATCGCGAAAACACTTCTCTTTACGCGCTTTTTCCTGGATTTCCATCAACTTCATGATGTCCTGCTTGGTCACCTGAGTGGCGGCGAATTCGGCAATGTTGCTTTCGATCAGCTGGCGGGCCTGCAACAGCTCAAAAGGACCATAATTGGCGAATTCCAGCGATTCATCGGCAATTTGCTGATGTTTCGGATGATTGGAGATAACGTGGATACCGGAACCTTTGCGGACTTCAACGTAGCCTTCCACTTCCAGCATAATGATGGCTTCGCGAACGACGGTACGACTTACGCTTTTTTCGTCAGCGATAAACCGCTCTGCGGGTAGCTTATCGCCTACAAGGTAGACACCTTGTTCAATACGCGTCTTAAGCTCAGCGGCAAGCTGCTGATACAAACGACGCGATTCAGTGATTTCCATATTCGCTCCCGGGAGATGGCGACAATATTGGATTTGTTATACCACTTTTACGCGCTTCTCACCACAAGAAGAAATGAAAAAGCCGCCTTCATCAAGGCGGCTTCGGGAGGGGGGAGCCCGCGTTTAACTAGCTTTGCGTGGCAGGCTTACTGGTTTCCAGCGGAGTGCTGTCGTCATCCGCAGATTTATTTTTCAGTACGGTCCAGATGACCACCGCGCCCAGCACATCGAAGATGGCCAGTACGGCGAACAGCGGGCTAAAGCCGATAGTATCCGCCAGCGCGCCAACCACCAGGGCAAACATGGTGCTGGCCAGCCATGCGGCCATGCCGGTCATACCGTTCGCGGTTGCCACTTCGTTACGACCAAATACGTCGGAAGAGAGCGTGATCAGCGCACCGGACAGCGCCTGGTGAGCAAAACCGCCGACGCACAGCAGGGCGATAGCGACGAACGGGCTGGTGAACAGACCGATCATCCCTGGGCCAATCATCAGCAGCGCGCCCATCGTCACGACCATTTTACGGGAAACAATCAGGTTCACGCCAAACCAGCGCTGGAACAGCGGCGGCAGGTATCCACCGATAATACAGCCGAGGTCGGCAAACAGCATCGGCATCCAGGCGAACATGGCGATTTCTTTCAGGTTAAAGCCGTAGACTTTAAACATGAACAGAGGGATCCAGGCGTTAAAGGTCCCCCATGCCGGTTCGGCAAGGAAACGCGGCAGGGCGATACCCCAGAACTGACGGTTACGCAGAATCTGCCACGGAGACATTTTCTTGCCGTTGTTAGTCTGGTGATGAGACTCCTGGCCACCGATGATGTAGTCGCGTTCTTCGTCAGTTAATTTTTTCTGATCGCGCGGGTGTTTATAGAACACCAGCCACGCCATTGCCCAGGCAAAGCTCAGTACGCCGGAGATGATAAAGGCCATCTGCCAACTGTGCATAACGATAGCCCAAACCACCAGCGGTGGAGCAATCATAGCGCCGATAGAGGAGCCGACGTTGAAGTAGCCGACGGCGATAGAACGCTCTTTCGCCGGGAACCATTCGGAACTGGCTTTCAGACCCGCCGGGATCATTGCCGCTTCGGCGGCACCCACCGCGCCGCGCGCCAGCGCCAGACCGCCCCAGCTTCCCGCCAGCGCGGTAGAGCCGCAGAACACGGCCCAGGCGATAGCAAAGAAGGCATAGCCGATTTTGGTACCTAAAATATCCAGCACGTAGCCGGCGACAGGCTGCATGACGGTATAGGCAGCGGAATAGGCCGCGATGATATAGGAATACTGTTGGGTGGAGATGTGTAACTCTTCCATCAGAGTCGGCGCAGCTGCCGCCACAGTGTTACGCGTCAGGTACCCCAGCACGGTGCCTAAGGTCACCAGTGCGATCATGTACCAACGTAACCCTTTAATTTTACGCATGTAAACCTCATCGTTTGTTATATATCCGCAGCGGGTGCGGCTATCTTCTTGCCTGTAACGGCTGCGAAGAAGGTGAAACGGAGGGTTCAGGAGAGGAAACCTCGTATGGCCCGAACCTTGCCATTAACTGTTGTGTCTAATTCGGTGTCCATACCGGTAAATCCGACGTGATAGTTCGTCGGTAATGCATTCCGTCGGTTTATATGTTTCGACGGCAGCAAGATAACTTGTCATACAACTTCAAAAGTTGAGTGACGTCACAAAAGTGGGAAAGTTTGTGTGGGCATTCGTTCATGCGAGAAAGGCCAGAGCTGGCGCGCTCTGGCGGGCCGTTTACTCCTTTCATGGTACTTTTTTTGTCATCGTTTATTGATCTAACTCACGAAAAATACTTCGGTCTGTAGAAATTGGTGTGATAACTTTGTCAGCATTATAGTCAATCATCTGATGGGCTCCCCCGGGGGCGAAGAGGACACGAAAATGACACCGTTTATGACCGAAGATTTCCTGCTTGATACCGAGTTTGCCCGCCGTCTGTACCACGATTACGCAAAAGATCAGCCGATTTTCGACTACCATTGCCACCTGCCGCCGCAGCAGATTGCGGAAAATTACCGCTTTAAAAATCTGTATGACATCTGGCTAAAAGGCGATCACTATAAATGGCGTGCGATGCGTACCAACGGCGTAGCCGAGCGTCTGTGCACCGGTGATGCTTCCGATCGCGAGAAATTTGACGCCTGGGCGGCCACCGTACCGCATACCATCGGTAACCCGTTATACCACTGGACGCATCTTGAGCTGCGTCGTCCTTTTGGTATTACAGGTAAAGTCCTCTCTCCGGCTACGGCGGACGAAATCTGGAATCAGTGCAACGATCTGCTGGCGCAGGAGAGCTTCTCCGCTCGCGGCATCATGCAGCAGATGAATGTGAAAATGGTCGGCACCACCGACGATCCGGTCGATTCTCTCGAGCATCACGCTTCCGTCGCTAAAGACAGCTCCTTCACCGTGAAAGTGCTGCCAAGCTGGCGTCCGGACAAAGCCTTCAATATCGAACAGGCGACCTTCAACGACTACATGGCGAAGCTGGGCGAAGTGTCTGACACCGATATCCGCCGCTTTGCCGATCTCCAGTCCGCGCTGACTAAACGTCTGGATCACTTCGCCGCTCACGGTTGTAAAGTTTCTGACCATGCGCTGGACGTGGTGCTGTTTGCCGAAGCCAACGAAAGCGAACTGGATAGCATCCTGGCGCGTCGTCTGGCGGGCGAGGCCCTTAGCGAGCATGAGGTTGCGCAGTTCAAGACGGCGGTTCTGGTTTTCCTCGGCGCGGAATACGCCCGTCGCGGCTGGGTACAGCAGTATCACATCGGCGCGCTGCGCAACAACAACCTGCGCCAGTTCAAACTGTTAGGGCCGGATGTGGGTTTTGACTCCATCAACGACCGTCCGATGGCGGAAGAGCTGTCCAAACTGCTCAGCAAACAGAACGAAGAAAACCTGCTGCCGAAAACTATCCTCTACTGCCTGAACCCGCGCGACAACGAAGTGTTGGGCACCATGATCGGCAACTTCCAGGGGGAAGGTATGCCGGGCAAAATGCAGTTCGGTTCCGGCTGGTGGTTTAACGATCAGAAAGACGGTATGGAACGTCAGATGACCCAGCTGGCGCAGCTTGGCTTGCTGAGCCGCTTTGTCGGGATGCTGACCGATAGCCGCAGCTTCCTCTCCTACACCCGTCATGAATATTTCCGTCGCATCCTGTGCCAGATGATTGGTCGCTGGGTTGAAGCGGGAGAAGCCCCGGCGGACATTCAGCTGCTGGGCGAGATGGTGAAAAATATTTGCTTTAACAATGCGCGTGACTACTTCGCCATTGAACTGAACTAAGACCAGAGGTCGGTTGATATGCAATACATTAAAATCCATTCGCAAGATAACGTCGCGGTAGCGTTGGCAGATATGGCGGCAGGCACGGTAGTCACCATTGACGGCGATACGGTCACGTTGGCTCAGGATATTGCGCGCGGGCATAAGTTTACGCTGCGCGGCATTGCGAAGGGAGACAACGTCATTAAGTACGGTCTGCCGATAGGGCATGCGCTGGCGGATATCGCGCCGGGGGAACATATCCACTCCCATAATACGCGTACTAACTTAAGCGATCTCGACGCGTACAGCTATCAACCGGATCTTATCGAACCCACCGCGCAGCCGGCGGATCGCGATATCCAGATTTATCGTCGCGCCAACGGCGAAGTCGGCGTGCGCAACGAGTTGTGGATCCTGCCGACCGTCGGCTGCGTCAACGCCATGGCGCGTCAAATGCAGAATCGATTCCTGAAAGAGACGAATGACGCGGAAGATATTGACGGCGTACATCTCTTCAGTCACACCTACGGCTGCTCACAGCTCGGTGACGATCACATCAACACCCGTACCATGCTGCAAAACATGGTGCGCCATCCGAACGCGGGGGCGGTGCTGGTGGTCGGCCTGGGCTGCGAAAACAATCAGGTTGATGCATTTCGCGAAACGCTGGGCGAGTTCGACCCTGACCGCGTCCACTTTATGATCTGCCAGCATCAGGATGATGAAGTGGAAGCCGGGCTGGAGCATCTGCGTCAGCTATATGACGTGATGCGCCACGATAAGCGCGAGCCGGGTAAGCTGAGTGAACTGAAGTTTGGTCTCGAGTGCGGCGGTTCAGACGGTCTGTCCGGCATCACCGCTAACCCGATGCTGGGCCGTTTCTCGGACTACCTGATTGCTAACGGCGGAACTACCGTGCTGACCGAAGTACCGGAAATGTTCGGCGCCGAACAGCTGCTGATGAGCCACTGTCGCGATGAAGAGACGTTTGGCAAGTTGGTGACGATGGTTAATGATTTCAAACAGTACTTTATCGCTCATGACCAGCCGATTTATGAGAACCCATCGCCGGGCAACAAAGCGGGCGGCATCACTACGCTTGAGGATAAGTCGCTGGGCTGTACGCAGAAAGCGGGCTCCAGCCAGGTGGTTGACGTCCTGCGCTACGGCGAGCGGCTGAAAGTGCACGGTCTTAACCTGCTGAGCGCGCCGGGCAACGATGCGGTAGCGACCAGCGCCCTGGCCGGCGCGGGTTGCCATATGGTGCTCTTCAGCACCGGACGCGGCACGCCATACGGCGGTTTCGTTCCGACGGTGAAAATTGCCACCAACAGCGAACTGGCGGCGAAGAAAAAACACTGGATCGACTTCGATGCCGGTCAGCTGATTCACGGTAAAGCGATGCCGCAGCTGCTGGAAGAGTTTGTCGATACCATTGTGGCCTTTGCCAACGGTAAGCAAACCTGCAACGAGCGTAATGATTTCCGCGAACTGGCGATATTCAAAAGCGGCGTCACCCTTTAAGTACTCGTTATCTTTCACGCCACAGCTGCGGCGTGAAACCTTATTGAGTAATAAAGGGAGGCGTTTCAAAAGCGGCGTTTCTGAGTATGATGCGCCGTTTTGTCTTATACCCTAAATAATTCGAGTTGCAGGACAAAGCACTTGTGCTTTGAACAGCGCTGGCCCCGAAGGGGCGAGACCGCAGGCCGAGTAACGCGGCTAGCGCACATGCAACTTGAAGTATGACGGGTATATAAGGATCTCCCATGACCGCATACTGGCTTGCCCAGAGCGTTGGCGTTATCGCCTTTCTGATCGGTATTACGACATTTTTCAATCGCGATGAGCGCCGCTTTAAGCTCCAGCTAGCCGTTTATAGCGCCACCATTGGCGTGCATTTCTTTTTGATGGGCGCCTGGCCGGCGGGTATGAGCGCCGAGCTGAATACCGTTCGTACCCTCGTCTCCATGCGCACCCGCAGGCTGTGGGTGATGACCCTGTTTATTGTGCTCACGCTGGTACTGGGGCTGGCGAAGCTGCAGCACGCTATGGAGCTGCTGCCGATTATTGGCACCCTGGCCAGTACCTGGGCGCTCTTTCGCTGCTCCGGGCTCACCGTCCGCTGCGTGATGTGGTGTGCAACCGCCTGCTGGGTGATCCACAACTTCTGGCTGGGTTCGATCGGCGGCACTCTGATTGAAGGCAGCTTCCTGCTGATGAACGGCCTGAATATCATTCGTTTCCGGCGGATGCAGAAGCGCGGTATCGATCCGTTTAAAGTGGAAAAGGCGGTACAGAAGGAAACCCCCTCCGCGCGTTAGCGGAGGGGGGGAGATTAACTGCGCAGGGCGTTCTTCGCCAGCTGTTCGTCTTCAGCGATACAAGCGGCAGCGGTGAACAGCGCATCGGTTGAGGAGTTCAGCGCGGTTTCGCAGGAGTCCTGCAGGACGCCGATAATAAAGCCGACGGCGACCACCTGCATGGCGATATCGTTCGGGATACCAAACATATTACAGGCCAGCGGGATCAGCAGCAGCGACCCGCCCGCCACGCCGGAAGCGCCGCAGGCGCACAGCGAAGCAACGACGCTGAGCAGCAGCGCGGTCGGCAGATCGAACCATATAAATGACTTGTTTTTCTTTGGCAATCCCGGAACGTTCAGCGTGTGCACTGCCGCCAGGGTCAGTACCGTAATGGTAATCGCCGCGCCGGCCATGTTGATGGTCGCGCCCAGCGGAATAGAGACCGAATAGGTATCGCGATCCAGATTAAGCTTTTCGCACAGCGCCATATTCACCGGAATGTTGGCGGCGGAGCTGCGGGTAAAGAAGGCGTATACGCCGCTTTCGCGCAGGCAGGTCATCACCAGCGGATAGGGATTGCGGCGGATTTTCCAGAACACCAGCAGCGGGTTAATCACCAGCGCCACCAGCAGCATACAGCCAACCAGCACCAGCAGCAGCTGGGCGTAGCCCCACAGGGTTTCAAACCCGGTCGTCGCCAGCGTTGACGCGACCAGCCCAAAGATACCCAGCGGCGCAAAGCGAATCACCACCTTAACGATAAAGGTCACCGCGTGGGACATATCGTTGATCAGATTTTTGGTGGTTTCATTGCCGTGGCGCAGCGCGAACCCTAAACCGACGGCCCAGACCAGAATCCCGATGTAGTTAGCGTTCAACAGGGCGTCAATCGGGTTAGAAACCATGCTCATCAGCAGCCCGCGCAGGACTTCAACGATGCCCGACGGCGGAGTAATGCTCTCTGCCGCTGCGTTCAGGTGCAGCGTTGACGGAAAGAGGAAGCTAAACAGCACCGCGGTTAACGCGGCGGCAAAAGTCCCCAGCAGATAGAGGAACAGAATCGGGCGGATGCTGGTTTTTTGCCCCTGCTGATGATTGGCGATGGAGGCCATAACCAGCATCAATACCAGCACCGGCGCTACCGCTTTCAGCGCGCCGACGAACAGCGTACCCAGTAGTCCAACCGCGACGGCGGCCGGTTTTGAGACCGTCGCCAGCAGTACGCCGAGTACCAGACCGATTAAAATTTGTTTGACCAGACTGCCCTGAGCCAGCCGCCGTAGCAGGGTCGATCGGGGTGATGGGGTTGCCATAATTCATTCCTTCCAGTGATGTCGCTGTCCGTCCCGGCTACGTATTATTTGTAACGTTTATGTCCGGATGTAAATAGATGTTTGCCTGGTTGAGTATACGGAAAGAACGCTCTTGGGGAAGGGTAAAATGCTGTTTATCGCGCTGAGATCTTATTTTTTAACTATGCATTAACTATTTTGTGACATGAGTAAGGATAATGCGCGGCGAACGTTGCCGACCGGGTGAAACGGGTCTTCACCCGGTCGTTTACCTTTTATTGCAGCTGTTTTTTCTTATCGTTCTGCTTGTTGACCCAGGCGTTGATAAGCAGGGTGAGCACCAGAATACCGCCGACCACGCCCAGAGAAATGCCGATAGGAATATGGAAGAAATCGACAATCAGCATCTTGATGCCGATAAACACCAGAATCACCGACAGGCCATATTTCAGCATTGAGAAGCGCTCCGCGACGCCCGCCAGCAGGAAATACATCGCGCGCAGGCCAAGTATCGCGAACAGGTTGGAGGTCAGCACGATAAACGGATCGGTGGTCACGGCGAAGATGGCCGGAATACTGTCCACGGCAAAGATAACGTCGCTCAGCTCGACCAGGATCAGCACCAGCAGCAGCGGCGTGGCGTAGATAACGCCGTTTTTGCGGGTAAAGAAGCGCTCACCCTCGATTTTATCCGTCATGCGCAGATGATTGCGGATCCAGCGCACCAGCGGTTTATCGCCGATCCCGGAATCATCCTCTTTCGCCAGCGCCATCTTCACGCCGGTAAACAGCAGGAAGGCGCCGAAGACGTAGAGCAGCCACTCAAACTGAGAGATCAGCCAGCTACCGGCGAAGATCATGATCGTACGCAGCACGATCGCGCCCAGTACGCCGTAAACCAGCACTCTGCGCTGTAGCGCAGGCGGAACGGCAAAGTAGCTGAACAGCATCAGCCAGACGAAGACGTTATCCACGGCCAGCGCTTTTTCAATCAGATAGCCGGTGAGGAACGCCAGCGCTTGCGGGTCGGCCACGGCGCGACCTTCGGTCTGCACCAGATACCACCAGAAAGCGGCGTTAAACAGCAGCGAGAGGGTAACCCAGAGAATTGACCAGCCAGCGGCCTGCTTCATGGTCATGCTATGTGCACCACGCCGTCCCTGCAGCAGCAGATCGATAGCCAGCATAATGACCACGACCACTGCGAATCCGCCCCATAACAACGGTGTGCCGACAGTATTCATTACTATTTTCCTTACATAAAAACAAAACGGCTGACGTCGGAAGACGGCAGCCGCTGCGCTTTTATGCATAGACCTCGCCTTCCGGCAAGGTCTCACTTACAACAAGAATCTGTTGCCCGGCGACCGGATGCGGTTTTTCACGCATCGTAATGACGATCGGCCGGCAAGGAAGTTACTCCCCTTTGCGCGTAACAAAGTATTACAGGTTATAAATGGCGTCAATGGAGGCCGACGGACCATTTACACAGTTTTACGCCACCGGTTGACTATCCGCCGGGAACACGACCCCGGTCTGGCGACGAATTTCGCTCAGCAGCTTCGCCGTGATGCGGCTCACTTCCAGACCCGGATGAACCACCTCGTTGGCTTCGACCAGACGCGCGAACTCCTCCGCTTCATACAGCATCGTATTGATATGCTGCGGCTGGGTGAGATCCTGAGGCTTGCCGCCGCGCGGCACGAAACACACTTTCTGGCATTCGGAGATTTTTTCGATCACCAGCGCGCCGGCTTCGCCCTGAATTTCGCTGGGGATCGCCGAGTCGCTGACCTTTGAGTGGTGCAAAGTGACATCAAAATCCCCGTAGCTGAGAACGACCGTGCCCTGGCCATCGACGCCGCTCTCCAGCAGGCTGGCGGTTGCGTGCACCGCGCGAGGCTCGCCCCACAGCGCGACCGCCGAGGCCAGGCAGTAAAAGCCGATGTCCATAATCGAGCCGTTAGAGAAGGCCGGATTGAAGGTGTTGGGATTTTCACCGTCGAGATAGCGCTGATAGCGGGAAGAGTACTGGCAGTAGTTAATAAAGGCTTTGCGCAGCTTGCCGATCTTGTCGAATGATTGTTTAAGCAGCAGGAAGTTTGGCAGGCTGGCGGTTTTGAACGCTTCGAAGAGCACCACGTTATTTTCCCGCGCCGTCTTAATGGCGGCTTCCACTTCCTGCAGATTCGAGGCCAGCGGTTTTTCGCAAATGACGTGCTTTTTATGGCGCAGAAACAGGCGGGTTTGCGGAAAGTGCAGCGAGTTTGGGCTGGCGATATAGACCGCGTCAACGTCAGGACTTTGCGCTAAATCTTCCAGCGAAGTGAAGAGATGTTCGACGGGATAGTCGCTGGCGAAAGCCTGGGCTTGCTCAAGGCTGCGGGAGTAGATGGCGGTGAGTTTATATTTGCCGGTTTCATGGGCGGCATCGACAAACTGCTTGGTTATCCAGTTTGTGCCAACAACTGCGAAACGTATCATAAACGTTGACGAACTCCGTAAAAGGGACCTTTCGTCACTGTAGCACGGCATCATGACAAAACCAGTGCGCTATGGCGCAGAAGCTTGAAGAGTGGTGTGTTGTCTGATGTACACATAAAGCGTACAATTAATGTGTACAATTCAAACCGGGAGAAATTTATGCGCTCTTATAGTACATCTGAAGCCAGACAGAATATTGCGGCCGTCATGGACGCCGCTGCCAGCGGAGAACCGATTGAAATTACGCGGCGTGATGGAACGTCTAATGTTTTGATCAGTAAGGCTGAATATGAAACGTTTATGAATGCCAAACTTGATGCGGAGTTTGATTTTATTATGCAGCGACACGGCCGCACAGTTAAGGCGTTGACCGATCGATGAAATGGGTGAGCGCAAGCGAAGTCATTGCCTTTCATGATCGCATTTTACAACATCTCCCCGGCGTTAAAGGTATGTCCGATCCTGGTCGGGCGGAAGCCATAATTTATCGTGTACAGAACCGCTTTCACTGTGAAGGGGTGAACGACATTTTTGAACTGGCTGCAACCTATTGGGTCGCTATCGCGCGTGGGCACATTTTTAATGATGGTAATAAGAGGACTGCTTTTTTTATCACCATGACGTTCCTGGCCCGCAATGGGTATCTTATCGCTGATGAAGATACCCGGTTGGAAGAACTCACTGTGCTGGCTGCGACAGGCGAAGCTACGGTAGTAGTTCTTGCTGATGCGTTACGGCAATTGGCGCTCTAACGAAAGCTGTGTCAGCCACAGGCGGGTATCAAACTCCAGCTGATGGTACTGCGGCTCCATATGGCAGCACAGCTGATAGAACGCTTTGTTGTGCTCTTTTTCCTTCAGGTGCGCCAGCTCGTGCACCACGATCATCCGCAGAAAATCCTCCGGCGCATCGCGAAAGACGGTGGCGACGCGAATTTCGGCTTTGGCCTTCAGCTTGCCGCCCTGAACGCGGGAGATGGCGGTATGCAGGCCGAGCGCGTTGTTAAGCACGTGGATCTTGTTGTCGTACATTACTTTGTTAATAGGCGCCGCGCCGCGCAGATAGCGGGACTTCAGATCCTGGGTGTACTGATACAGCGCTTTATCGTTGTTGATATCGTGGCCCTGCGGATAGCGCTTTTTCAGCACCTCGCCGAGACGGTTCTGTTCGATTAACGCGGTGACCTGCGCCAGCAGAGATTCAGGGTAGCCCTGGAGATAGGTTAAAGTGCTCATGTGGCCTGTTTGCGTAATTCAGCGACAACAGCCGCGGATTCTAGCACCCCGCGCGGGCAGGATGCCAGAAAGGCAGCGTTACTCGATTATCGCGTCTTCGACCGCCCGGTAGCTAAAGAAGTCAAACAGCGCCTCTTTACGATGCAGCATGCTATCCACGCAGGCCATGCCGACAAACGCGCCGGTAAACTCGCCATAGCGGCTGTATTCATCGGAAAAACGCGAGGTGTCGTAGACCGCGCCGATGTTGAGGTATTTTTCGCCATCCACGGACCACGAGCACTGTATCTCCCGGCCATTAATCGCCATCGCCAGATAGATTTCCCCCTCCGTAAGGCAGATTTTCTGCGGGTCGTCGTGACGCTCACCGTTGTCCATATAAATGATGGCCAGCTGCGCTGCGCCGGAGGCTTCATCCCAGGTTTTATGCAAAAACAGATAGTTCATATTGTCGTAGTAAAGCGCCAGGCCCGCGCTATGCTGATAAATCTCCGGGCTGAAATCCATTTTCGTGGTGATGGTGGCGTATACCGAGGTGAGCTTTTTCGCCAGCAGGCTGACTTTATTCAGCGAGCTCAGCGACTCCTGACCGCGTAAGGCAAGGTAACCCGCTTTACGCTCAAGGCTGGTAAAGCGCTGAAAGCGGATCCGCGGCGCATAGAAGGCGTTATCCAGCGTCTGCCCATCAAAATCATCCCTGTCTGGTTTAGCCGGAAACGGCTGAGAAGGCAGATTAGACTCTTCCACCTGGTGCTGAGCGAGGTTCCCCCCGGCCGCCATGCGCAGCCAGCCATCGTCGCTCCATACCATCTTTTGTATCGCCGTCTCGCGGCCTAGCGGGCAGCGCAACTCCTGGCGGAAGGGTCTGCTGCAAAGGTGGGTTAACCAGACTTCCCCCGTCGGGGTCTCGACGTAGCTGCCGTGCCCGGCCTTTTGCAGATAGGTTTGCGGATTGAAGTAGTGTGGTTTGAGATGACCTGCATCGTGGCGCTCGTTAAAATTCTCCGGCCAGGCGGTGACGATAGGATTTTGCGGATCGCCTTCATAGGGGCCAGCGACCTGCGTTGCGCGCGCCATAGTGACCGCATGGCCGTAACCGGTGCCGCCTTCAGCGACCATCAGATAGTAATAGTCGCCGCGGCGCGTCAAATGTGGTGCTTCTATACAACCGCGATCGGTCCCGCCGCGCCAGATCCGCTGCGGATAGCCGACAACGCTTTGCCTTTGCGGTGAATACTCCACCAGGCAAATGGCGCCCGGTTTTTCGTAACCTTCGCGGGTTTCCCACTCCAGTGAAACGATCCATTTTTTACCGTCGCTGTCGTGCAGGATAGAAGCATCGAACCCGGCCGAGTGAAGATAAACCGGCTCACTCCACGGGCCGCTGATTTCACTGGCGGTAATAAGATAGTTATCTACATCAAAATAACGCGAATTCATGGAATTCATTACGCCATAAATAACGTAGAACAGCTTTTCCTCTTCACACCAGGTCAGGCTTGGCGCCCAAATACCTTTGGCGGAGGGCAGCTTTTTTAAATCCGGATTCGTATCATCGGTGAGAACGTGGGTGAGTAATTGCCAATGTTTGAGATCTCTCGAATGGTAAATCGGCAAGCCGGGAAACCATTCAAAGGAAGAGACAGCTACATAATAATCATCGCCGCGCCGACAGATACTGGGGTCCGGATTAAAACCTTTAAAAACAGGATTCTGAATCATCGTATTTACCCTTAATGCGCAAAATATAGCGATGATTGTAAACAGGCGATAGCAAAGGGGATATATAGACTCTGGCTATTTATATAATAAACGTCTACTTATCCGGTGACGGCGCTCACAAAACCGCGTTATTTCTCCGCCCGGCTGCCTACGGCATCGGTGCTTCTGACTTTATGACGGAAGGCCAGCGGGGTGTCGTTCATCATCTCCTTAAACTTGAGGCAGAAGTAGGCGCTATCGGTGAAGCCGGCGCTTTGCGAGATATCGCTGATCTTCAGGTCGGTATTGGTCAGCAGGTTGATAGCGATATTGAGTTTGCGCAGCAGCATAAATTTTTTGAAGCTGATACCGAAGGCGGATTTAAAGGTGCGGGAAAACCAGGATTTCGACCACCGGCAGCGGCGGGCGGCTTCTTCGGTCGTCATCTCAAAATTTTCATTTTCATCAATGGATTGCAGAAGTTCAATCAGCTCGCTGAGGTAGCGGTGGTTGGTCCGTTCGGTAATGGGGACGGAATCTTTCAGGCTGTTAAAGGCATGCAGCAGCACGCTCTGCATCAGGGAACGGAACAGCGAATCGGCAAAGTCGCTGAACTCGCCGCACCAGCTCAGGAGCAGCTCCAGACGCTCGGCTTCCTCGCCGGAAAGGTAAGCGACTGCGCCGCAGTGCGCGGCGGGTAGCGACAGGTCATATCCCTCAAGCCACTCTTTTTCGAATTGCATAAGATAACGCTTGTGGCTGGCAGCGGCCGGCAGCGTCATTTCATGGATCAATAAGGCAGGGACGAAAACCAGGGTATTGTTTTTTATCGTAAATTTCTCATCACCAATCGAATAGCTGCCTGCCGACTCTCTGAACCACATCAGTTCGTCCATCATATGAAAATGGGGGACTACGTTTATGCCATTGAAATCATTTATGTTATCTACCCGTAAGGTAAATAGCTCGCCGGCGCCCACGGGGATCTTTTCGAAAACGGGAGATTCGTCACTCATCGGGTACACTCTTCTTATATTTAACAGGATGATTTATACATAATCGGTAGGCCCTTCGCAATAACGTACAGAGGACAAATATTAACGATGTTTCTGGCGGAGGCGCGATGAACACTGCCCGTATCAGTATTAAAGAAAAATTTAGCTATGGGTTAGGGGATACCGGCTGTAATTTAGTCTGGCAAACAGTGATGCTGTTTATGGCCTGGTTTTATACCGATGTATTTGGTTTAAGTCCGGCGCATATGGGAACCATGTTTCTCGCGGTAAGGGTATTAGACGCGGTGACCGATGTATTAATGGGGGCGGTGGCGGATCGTACCCGAACTAAATATGGGCAATTCCGACCTTATATTTTATGGTTCGCCATTCCTTTTGGCGTTCTTTGCTGCTTAACTTTTTATACGCCGGATTTCGGCTATACCGGCAAGCTCATTTATGCCTATGTTTCTTATACCTTATTATCGCTGGTTTATACGGCGATTAACGTTCCGTATTGCGCGATGATCAATAATATTTCTAACGACTCCCGCGAGCGCGTATCGCTCCAGTCCTGGCGCTTTGCGCTCAGTACGCTTGGCGGCCTGATTGTTTCGCTGACCGCGCTACCGCTGGTGGCGTGGTTGGGCCAGGGGAACGTACAAAACGGTTATTTTTACACCATGATCGTAATGGGGGGCCTGAGCATCATCCTGTTCTTTATCTGTTTTGGCCTGACGAAAGAGCGTTACACCACGGATATCGCGGTCAACAACCAAAGCAGCATTCTTGACGATCTAAAAACTCTGCTCGCCAACAAGGACTGGCGCATTTTGTTCGCGCTCAACGTCGTTAACCTGATTGCGGTGCTGTTTAAAGGCGGGACCACGCTCTATTACGTCAACAACATTATGGGGCGGGCGGATCTGGGTAGCCTGCTGCTGACCACTACCCTGGCCTCGGGCGTGCTGGGGGCGATGCTCTCACCGTTTATCTTTAAAAATATTGATAAAGTGAAAGGGTTTAAAATCTCGATGGCCATCGAGGCGGCGCTGCTGACGGGCATGTACTTCGTCCCGGCGGGGAACGTAGCCGCTATCTTTGCGCTGGTGATTATCATCAATATTATCCAGCTGGCCGCCACGCCGCTGCAGTGGAGCATGCTGTCCGATATCATCGATGCGGAAGAAAAACGCAGCGGTAAAAAGCTCAGCGGGATCGTTTTTTCAACGAACCTGTTTGCCATCAAGCTGGGGATCGCCATCGGCGGCGCGCTGGTGGGCTATATGCTGGCCTGGGGCGACTACGTCGGCGGCGCAGCCCAGCAAACCGAGTCCGCGCTGCAGATGATTAAGCTGTTGTTTACCGTCTTCCCCAGCGTGCTGGTGGCGCTGCTGATTGTTATCATGAGCAAATATAGTCTGGACGATAAGCGCCTGTCGCGCATGGCGCAGGACGACCTCCCGGCGTAACGGGCTATCGCCCGGAAGAAGGAGATAATCGGCGCATCTCTATTCTACTGGGCGGAGTTTGCGTATAAACTCGCGGGTTTTAGAGTTCCGGAGGCACAAAGGCGATGAGCCAGGTAGAGTTAAACGGTGAGTTATTCACATTAGAGCGGTTCCCGCCGAATGCTGAAGAGGAAGCGCTTCAGGCGTGGGAAGCGGCGGATGAATATCTGCTGCAACAGGTGAATGATGTCGACGGCCTGACGCTCATTTTCAATGACAGCTTCGGCGCGCTGGGCTGCGCGCTGGCGGAACGCAATCCGGTCAGCATCAACGATTCCTACGTATCTGAGCTGGCGACCCGCTACAACCTGCGGATGAACGGCATTGATGAAGAGAGCGTACGTTTTCAGGATCCCCTGAGCGAACTGCCCGCAGCTCCGGCACTGGTGCTCATTAAAGTACCAAAACAGCTGGCGCTGCTGGAGCAGCAGCTGCGCGCTCTGCGCGCGGTTGTCACGCCAGAAACCCGCATCATCGCCGCTGCGAAAGCTCGCGACGTCCACAATTCCACCCTGGCGCTGTTTGAGAAAATCCTTGGCACCACTACCACATCGCTGGCCTGGAAAAAGGCGCGGCTGATTTTCTGTACCTTTACCGCGCCTGAGGTAGCCGATGCGCCGCAAACTTACAGCTGGCAGCTGGACGGTACACCGTGGACGATTCACAACCACGCCAACGTGTTTGCCCGCAGCGGCCTGGATATTGGCGCGCGCTTCTTCCTGGAACACTTGCCAGTAAATATTGAAGGCGAGATCGCCGATCTCGGCTGCGGCAATGGCGTGATTGGCCTGAAAGCGCTGGCTTTAAACCCCGACGCCCGGGTGATGTTTACCGATGAGTCCTATATGGCGGTCGCTTCCAGCCGACTGAACGTCGAAACCAATCTGCCGGATGACCTCGAGCGCTGCGAGTTTATGGTGAATAACGCGCTGTCCGATATTGAACCGGACCGCTTCGCCGCCATCCTCTGCAACCCGCCGTTCCATCAGCAGCATGCGATCACCGATCATATTGCCTGGCAGATGTTTAACGATGCCCGTCGTAGCCTGAAGTACGGCGGCGAGCTGTATGTCGTCGGTAACCGCCACCTCGATTATTTCCGCAAGCTGAAGCGCGCGTTCGGTAACTGCACGACGATCGCCACCAATAATAAATTTGTGGTTTTAAAAGCGGTGAAATTGCGTAAGGCGCGTTAAAAGATAATAATCTCGTTCCTGGATAAGCAGGCCGCTATGGCCTGTTTATTTATATTAATCGGACAGGGATTATTAATATGAATCATCAGGAAGATGAATACAATAACGGAGCCGCCACTCCGCGCAAAATTGTCTTAGGCAGGCATCCTGCCGTATTTGTTTGCGTTATACAATGCATAGTTTATATATACATCACTGGCTCTGGCTGGCTCGGGTTTAGTGATAATACCGGTGGTGGGTATAATCTGCTATTCGCTGTCCTGTGGGCAGCAATGGCCTTCGGAATCTATAAATATAGCCGCGCCTGCGCTGTCATGGCGCTGGTTCTTTATTTTATCGATCAACTGGCGGTGGAGTTATTTCCGCCCGGACGCAGCTTTAATGTGGCCTGGCTGGCAGGGACCACGATCTGGTTACTCTGTTTTTGCCGCGGAATCATTGCCTGCTGGATGCGGCGTAAACATAAAGTCATCGGGATTGATGACAGTACATATATTAATAAGCGAACGTTAACGCTGTATCTCATTGTGCTCGTGCTTTTCCATTCATCCTGTCTGGGCCTGAAACAGGCGCAGCAGCACACCCGCAATATCCTCTGGCAGGCGTTTTATCAATCGGTTATGGAAGATAAGAGTAAGATCCCGCTGCCGATAAAAATCGATAATAATACTTCCCTCACCGACATCTATTTTGATCAGCACACCTTGATTGTTGAACACCATGTTCGCCAGACAAAGCTGGCCAATTTACCGATGGCGCTCTACTACGCGCACGCTAAAAAACTTTACTCGCGTTATTGCGCCAACGATGTGGCGAGCTCGCTTGATTTAAAAATGATAGTCCGCTTTGCGCAGGGGTATGAGACGCGTGACCTGTCGTTTACGCCAAAAGACTGTCAATTTTAAGATGGGGAAAATCGCTGAGTGAAGCTATCGCTGCCAGCAATATCAAGATTGCCGTTTGTATCAGGCTGGGGCGATAGTGATGTACCGACTCACGCAGGGAAATGACAATCGCGAGTTTACCTATGGCGCTCGCGATTGTCTGAGCATGAACTTTTAAATCGACAGCGCCAGCCGGGTGCCCTGAGCGATAGCCCGCCGGGCGTCCAGCTCCAGCGCCACGTCGCAGCCGCCGATCAAATGCACCGTTTTACCCGCCGCCCGCAGCGGATCGGCCAGCTCGCGGCGGGGATCCTGACCGGCGCAGATAATCACATGATCAACGTTAAGCACCTGAGATTCGCTGCCGATCGTCACATGTAAGCCGGTATCATCGATCCGTTGATAGCTGACGCCGGGGATCATTTTGACGCCGCGGGCCAGCAGGGTAGCGCGATGGATCCAGCCGGTAGTTTTCCCCAGCCCGTCGCCGGGCTTGCTGGTTTTGCGCTGCAGCATCACGATCTGGCGCGGGCTTTTAGCCAGCTGCATCCCCTCCGGGCGCAGTCCGCCGGCGTTCTGCAGGCTGGTATCGATCCCCCATTCTGCACAGAACTCGCCGATATTCTGGCTGGTGGCAATGCCGGACTGGCTGAGGTACATGGCCGTATCAAAGCCGATCCCGCCGCAGCCGATAATCGCCACCTTCTCGCCTACCGGCGCTTTATCGCGCAGGACATCGAGGTAGCTCAGCACTTTGGGATGCTCGATCCCGGCGATATCCGGCATCCGCGGGGCGATCCCGGTGGCGAGGACGATTTCATCAAATGCCCGCAGATCCCCGGTCGTGACGTGGGTATTCAATCGCAGATCGACAGCGTGAAGATCGAGCATCTGGCGATAGTAGCGCAGGGTTTCGTAGAACTCCTCTTTGCCGGGGATCTGCTTGGCGATATTAAACTGGCCGCCAATCTCGCAATGACCATCAAAAAGGGTAACCTGATGTCCGCGCGAGGCGGCGTTAACCGCAAAGGCCAGCCCGGCAGGACCAGCGCCGACCACCGCCAGCCGCTTCGGCGTGGTCGCGGGCGCTATCGGCATCAGGGTTTCATGGCAGGCGCGCGGGTTGACCAGGCACGAGGTGACCTTGCCGGCGAAGATCCGATCGAGGCAGGCCTGGTTGCAGCCGATGCAGGTATTGATCTCTTCCGCCCGTCCGCTTTGTGCTTTGGAGAGAAATTCGCTGTCGGCGAGGAAAGGGCGGGCCATTGATACCATATCGGCGTCTCCGCGAGCCAGGATCGCTTCCGCCACATCGGGATCGTTAATCCGGTTGGTGGTGACCAGCGGGATCGACACCGCGCCTTTCAGCTTACGGGTGACCCAGCTAAAGGCGCCGCGCGGTACCGGTGTGGCGATGGTGGGAATACGCGCCTCGTGCCAGCCGATGCCGGTATTGATAATCGTTGCCCCTGCGGCCTCAATGGCTTTTGCCAGCTCGGTGACTTCCGCCAGGGTGCTGCCGCCGCTGACAAGGTCAAGCATTGACAGACGATAGATAATAATAAAGTCGTTGCCTGCGCGCTCCCGCACGGCTCTGACCACCTCTATGGCAAAACGCATGCGTCGGGCGTAGTCGCCGCCCCACTGGTCGTCGCGAAGGTTGGTGCGCGCGGCAAGAAATTCGTTAATCAGATAGCCTTCCGAGCCCATCACTTCGACGCCGTCGTACCCGGCTTCTCGCCCCAGCTGGGCGCAGCGGGCAAAATCATCGATCAGCTGTAAGATCTCTTCGTGGCTCAGTTCGTGAGGCGTAAAGGGGTTGATCGGCGCCTGCAGCGCGGAAGGGGCCACCAGCTTCGGTTGGTAGCTGTAGCGCCCGGTATGCAGGATCTGCAGGGCGATTTTGCCGCCCTCCTCGTGTACCGCGTCGGTAATGTAGCGATGATGGGAGAGGTGGCTGGCGTCGTTAAGCACCGCCCCGCCCGCCATGGTGACGCCGGAAGGGGCGGGGGCAATTCCGCCGGTGACGATCAGCGCTACCCCGTGGCGGGCGCGCTCGGCGTAAAAAGCCGCCAGCCGCTGCGCGCCATCCGGGAGCTCCTCCAGGCCAGTATGCATTGAGCCCATCAACACGCGGTTTTTGAGCGTAGTGAACCCCAGCTCAAGCGGGGCGAAAAGCGACGGGTAGCGGCTCATAATCTCTTCCAGTGTAAAATTATTGTTATGTGGTCGGATGAGTTACTAATTTAGCCGCCGCGGGCAAAAAGGGAAAAGGGGAGTGCGGCGATTGTGATGGGATTCAAAGAACGGCGGAAGGTTCTCCCTTCTCCCACCGGGAAAGGGAGAAGGGCGGAATAGCGCAGGGGGCCAGTGAAGCCCGGACTGTTCTCTCTCCTGTCGGGGAGAGGCTTAGGGTGAGGGGGCAACGCGCTCGCGGCGCGCCAGACCCGGCGCCTGCCACATGGAGGTCGTCAATCCGCTGTCCACCAGACCGAGCTGCTCGGCGTACACCGACTGCCATTTGGTCATCATCTCCTGATACAGCTCCCGATGCGCGGGATTAGGCGTAAATTCCCGGTACCAGCTCACCAGTTTCTCACCCGTTGTCGCCATATCGGCGTATAGCCCGGCGCCGGTGCCGGCGGCGATCGCGCAGCCCAGCGCCGTCGCTTCGCGGACCTCCGGCACCCGCACCGGCAGACCGGTGACATCGCTGAGGATCTGGCTCCACAGCGCCCCTTTTGCACCGCCGCCGGCAAAGACCAGGCTATCAAACTGCACGCCGGAAAACTGCGAAATCTGCGCCAGGTTGCAGGCGGAGACAATCGCCGCGTTCTCTTCCAGCGCACGGAAAAGCGTGGCCTTATTGCATTTTTCCGGGTCGATGGAGAGGTTAATAAACGATGGCGCAGCGTGGTACCACTGCTTAAAGTGCATGGCGTCAGAGAAAATCGGCATCACCCCGTGGGAACCCGCCGGTACGCGGCTGGCCATCTCTTCGAGCAGGCTGTAGGCGTCAACGCCAAGCCGCTCGGCAATGAGCTTCTCTTCTGCGCAGAAAGCATCACGGAACCAGCGCATGGTCAGGCCGGTAAAAAAGCTGATGGACTCCGCCTGCGCCATGCCGGGTATGACGTGCGGGTTAACGCGAATATTCATCTCCGGGTCAGTACGGACTTCCGGCAGGTTAACCACCTGCTGCCAGAAAGTGCCGCCGAGCACCGCCGTCTGCCCGGCGCGCACCACACCGAGACCCAGGCAGCCGAGCTGGACGTCGCCGCCGCCCATCACCACCGGCGTGCCTGCGCGCAGCCCGCTTTGCGCCGCCGCTGCGTCGGTCACCGCCCCCAGTACGCTGCCGGTCTCCTTGACCGGCGAGAGAATATCGGCCCGCAGTCCGGCCATATCCAGCAGCGCCGGGCGCCAGTCGCGGCTGAACAGGTCGAGCATGCCGGTGGTTCCGGCGTTAGAAGGGTCGACCGCCAGCTCGCCGGAGAGCTTCGCCGCCAGCCAGTCGCTGATCATGGTGATGGTCGCCGCTTTGCGGTAGATATCCGGGCGATGGTGGGCCAGCCAAAGCAGGCGTGGCATGGCGCTCAGCGCCAGGGTCTGCCCCGACACGCTGTACACTTCGGATTCAAAACGGTCGTCGTGGATCTCTTTGAGCTCCGCCACCTCGCGGCTGGCGCGAGCGTCAACGTTGGCGCAGGCCCAGATGGCCTCGCCGTTGCGGTCGTAAAGCACGATGCCTTCACGCATCGAGCAGCAGGCCACGGACTGAATATCCGCCGCAGAGAGATGGGCGGCGGCCAGCGCCTGGCGGATACACTGACAGGCCAGCTGCCAGTTGACGCTGAGATCGAACTCCATCGAGCCGGGGACATTGTCCACGCTCAGGTGCTTCCATTCGGCCTGACCGACCGCAATCTGACGGCCCTGGAGATCGAATACGACCGCCCGAACGCTGCCGGTCCCGGCATCTAACGCTAACAGGTAACTCATGACATGCGCCTCGCTCATGTTGCGCGGCGCAGGGCCATTTATGAGGCCAGCGTCAGCACCGCGCGTGCTGTTGTCTCTTCCGTTACCAGGCCATTAATCCGCTTGCCGATAAGGGCCGCGTAAATCGCCTGCGCTTTTTCTGTGCCCCCGGCGACGCCCACGATGGTCGGCAGCTGGGCCAGTTCATCAAGGGTGACGCCGAGCAGTTCCCGATGGATCTCCAGCCCTTCAACCGGTTTACCGTCGGCCTGCAGGAAATAACCTAAAATGTCGCCGACCGCGCCTTTGCGGGCGTACATCAGCTGCTCGCCTTCGCTGATGTAGCCGGAGCGCAGGATGGTGGCGTCCCGGCGCTGGTCAATGGCCCCGATACCTACCACTGCCGCATCCGCCGCCGTGGCGGCCAGGATCACATCGCGTACGCTCGATTCCCGGCGCAGGATCTCCGCTACATCCGCCGATGACACCCTCAGCGGCGCGGGGATCATGCTGACGCTACAGGCGGCATCCAGCTGGCCAATGCCGGTCATATACGGACCTACGCCGCCGGAAAGCGTCACCAGCCGAACCTGTTGGGAACCGATAAACCCGCTCAGATGCTGCAGGCAGCTCATGGTGGCTTCGCCAAAGCCCACCGCCAGCAGTTGTCCTGGCTCCAGCACGCCCATTAACGATTGCGCCGCGCCAATCCCCAGGCGGGTGTTCATCGGCGGGGTATTGAGCGCCGGCAGCACGCGGGCGATTTTCAGGCCAAAGCGCTGCTGGAGTTCGGTTTCCAGCGCCAGACAGCCCTCATAGCGCGAATTAATCTGTACGCGGATCACTCCCGACTGGCGGCCTTTTTCCAGCAGGCGGGAGATTTTTAACCGCGGCAGCCCTAAACGCTCGCCGATGTCGTTCTGCGTCAGACCATCGTGGTAGTAACACCACGCTACCCGCGCCACCAGCTCCTCCTCGGCTAACGCCAGCCCGGCGTAGCGGCTCTCTTCCGTAATGCGTTTTTCGCTCATAAAGTGAACTCTTATAAAAATTTAGATCATATGTTCGTTATTGCGTGGTCGGAAAATGTGAGCCGACTGGCAAAACCGATCTTTCGTTGTTCGCTGGTTTTATTCAAACGATCGAAAGCATAAAACTGTGATCGTTGCACGGTTGTAAATATAGTTCACCGTCTACGCTTTTGAACATTATTAATTCAAAAAATCTTTTGTTCAAAACGAGGCGCGATGATGAAGCCACTGCTTGAAGCTCGCCAAATCTGCAAACAGTTCTCCGGCGTGACCGTGCTGAAGCATATTGATTTCACGCTGCTTTCCGGCCAGGTGCACGCGCTGATGGGCGGCAACGGCGCCGGAAAATCGACGCTGATGAAGATTATTGCCGGGGTAGAGACCCCTGACAGCGGTGAGCTCATCCTCGGCGAACGTACATTTGCGCGCCTTACTCCCGCCCAGGCCCATCAGCAGGGCGTGTATCTGGTGCCGCAGGAACCGATGTTATTCCCCAATCTGACGGTGCGGGAAAATATTCTTTTTCGTCTGCCGAAGCGGGCGGATATCGAGGCCCATCTGCAGGAAAAGCTTCAGCAGCTTAATTGCCAGCTTAACCTTGAGGCGGCGGCCAGCACGCTGGAAGTGGCCGATCAGCAAATGGTGGAGATCCTGCGCGGGCTGATGCGCGACGCGCAGATCCTGATCCTCGATGAGCCCACCGCCTCATTGACGCCGGGAGAAACCGATCGCCTGTTTCGCCAGATCCGCTCTTTGCAGGCGCTCGGTGTCGGGATTGTGTTTATCTCGCACAAGCTGCCGGAGATCCGCCAGGTCGCCAGCCACGTTTCGGTGATGCGCGATGGCGCGGTGGTGCTGAGCGGGGAAACCGCGCACTACGGCGACAACCAGCTGATTGGCGCAATGACGCCCGTCAGTCGCGATCGAGCCCTGAGCGACACGCAAAAGTTGTGGCTGGCGCTGCCGGGCAATCGTCGCACTCAGGCGCAGGATTTTCCGGTGCTGCGGGTCGAAGATCTGACCGGAGAGGGCTTTATCGATCTCAATCTGGAGATCCGCGCCGGGGAGATCGTCGGCCTCGCCGGGCTGGTCGGATCCGGGCGTACCGAATTTGCTGAAACGCTCTATGGTCTGCGACCGGCTCGCGCAGGGCGGGTGTGGCTGGAAAACCGCGATATCAGCCGCGACAGCACGCGCGCCAGGCTGGCCAGCGGGCTGGTCTATCTGCCGGAGGACAGACAGGTTTCCGGCCTGTTTCTCGATGCGCCGGTGCGCTGGAACACGGTGATGTTTAACCAACCGTCGCTGTGGCAGCAGAACCGGCGCGAAGCGGCGGTGGTGGAACGCTATTACCGGGCGCTGGGGATCAAAATGGCCGATGGCGATCGTCCGGTGCGCACGCTCTCCGGCGGTAACCAGCAGAAGGTACTGTTGGCGCGCTGCCTGGAGGCTAACCCGCTGCTGCTGATCGTCGATGAACCGACCCGCGGCGTGGACGTTTCCGCCCGCGCCGACATCTATCAGCTGCTGAAAAGCGTCGCCGCGCAGAACGTGGCGGTATTGATGATCTCCAGCGATCTCGACGAGTTCGTTGGCCTGGCCGATCGGGTGGTTGTAATGCATCAGGGCAGGCAGAGCGGCGAGCTGGCGCAGCAGGCGGTCAGCGTTGACCGGATGATGACCCTGGCCTTCGGAGGGCAGGCATGAAAACGTTATTAAAGAATCGCGAACTGAGCGCCTTCCTCGCCATCGTGGTGCTGTTTGCCGGGCTGGTGGCGCTCAACCCGGCTTATTTCAGCTTACAAACCCTGGGCATGATTTTCGCCAGCTCGCAAATCCTTTGCCTGCTGGCGCTGGGGGCGACGCTGGTGATGCTCACCCGCAATATTGACGTTTCGGTGGGCTCCACCGTTGGCCTGAGCGCTATCGCGACAGGCGTGGCGCTAAATAGCGGGTATGGGCTGATGACCGCCATCGCCTTTGCGCTGGCGATCGGCGCGCTGGCTGGTGCCTTTAACGGCCTGCTGGTGGTGGGGCTGCGCATCCCGGCGATTGTCGCCACCCTCGGCACCCTCGGCCTTTATCGCGGGGTGATGCTGCTGTGGACCGGCGGTAAGTGGATTGAAGGTTTGCCGAACAGCCTGAAAGCGCTGTCGGAACCGGCATTAATCGGCATTTCTCCGCTGGGCTGGCTGGTGCTGGCGCTACTGCTGGCGGGCGGCTGGATACTATCGCGTACTGCCTTTGGCCGTGATTTTTACGCCGTCGGCGATAACCTTGCCGCTGCCCGCCAGCTTGGGGTGGCGGTGAACCGCACGCGGATGCTGGCATTCACCCTTAACGGCATGCTGGCGGCCTGCGCCGGGATTGTGTTCGCCGCGCAGATTGGCTTTGTGCCCAATCAGACCGGCAGCGGCCTGGAGATGAAAGCCATCGCCGCCTGCGTGCTCGGCGGGATCTCGCTCCTGGGCGGTACCGGCACGCTGCTCGGTGCTTTTCTCGGCGCCTTCTTCCTCACCCAAATCGATACCGTGCTGGTGCTGTTTCGTCTCCCGGCGTGGTGGAACGACTTCATTGCCGGCCTGGTGCTGCTCGGCGTACTGGTGCTCGACGGGCGGCTGCGTCAGGCGCTGACCCGCCATCAGCGGGCGCTGAAATACAGTCGCTTTCAGCCCGGCAATAAAGGGGGCAAGCGCGTGGCCCCGTTTCCTGAACGCAAAAATAAAGAGGTGGCGTAAATGAAGCTCAACTGGGAAAGCGCGCTGCTGGGATTACTGGTGGTGGAGATCCTGCTGTTTGGCACCCTGAATCCGCGCATGCTCGATCTCAATATGCTGCTGTTCAGCACCAGCGACTTTATCTGCATCGGCATCGTGGCGCTGCCGCTGACGCTGGTGATCATCAGCGGCGGGATTGATATTTCGCTCGGTTCCACCATCGGCCTGTGCGCCATCGCGCTGGGGGTGATGATGCAGGCGGGCTGGCCGATGAGCCTCGCGATCCCCCTGACGCTGCTGCTCGGCCTGCTGTGCGGGCTGCTGAACGCGGCGCTGATTCACTACACCGGCATTAGCCCGCTGGTGATTACCCTTGGCACCCTGTACCTCTACGGCGGCGGCGCGCTGCTGCTTTCGGGCATGGCCGGGGCGACCGGCTACGAAGGCATCGGCGGATTCCCGGATAGCTTTACCGCCTTCGCCAATCTGACCCTGTTCGGCCTGCCGATACCGCTGGTGCTGTTCGCCGTTATCACCTTTTTCTTCTGGCTGCTGGCCCACCGCGGGCGCTTTGGGCGGCACCTTTTTCTGCTTGGCCAGAACCCGCGCGCCGCGCGCTACGCCGCGCTTTCCGTTAACGGGATGCCCTACGCGCTGTATGGCCTGGTGGGCGTGGCGTCGGCGGTGGCGGCGCTGGTGATGGTCTCCTATTTCGGCTCGGCGCGCTCGGACTTAGGCCGCGACCTGCTGATGCCGGCGCTGACCGCCGCGGTGCTCGGCGGGGCCAATATCTACGGCGGTTCCGGCTCGATCGTCGGCACGGCGCTTGCCGCGCTGCTGGTGGGCTATTTACAACAAGGTTTGCAAATGGTCGGCATCCCCAACCAGGTGTCGAGCGCGCTGTCAGGGGCGCTGTTGGTTGTGGTGGTGATGGGGCGTTCGCTGAGTCTGCACCGTGAGTGGGTGCGGATGACCTGGCGGCGTCTTTCTCGCGCATAAGACAATCGGAGCATAAACATACGATGAAAACCAAACGAATCCTGCAAACGAGCGCCCTGGCGCTGGCGTTAAGCGTGGCAACCGCTCAGGCGGCGGACCGCATCGCCTTTATTCCTAAGCTGGTTGGCGTCGGCTTCTTTACCAGCGGCGGTAACGGCGCGAAAGAGGCGGGCAAAGCGCTCGACGTGGACGTCACCTACGACGGCCCGACCGAACCGAGCGTTTCCGGCCAGGTGCAGCTGATCAACAACTTCGTCAACCAGGGCTACAACGCGATTATCGTCTCCGCCGTATCGCCGGACGGCCTGTGCCCGGCGCTGAAGCGGGCGATGCAGCGCGGGGTCAAGGTTCTGACCTGGGACTCCGATACCAAACCAGAGTGCCGCAGCATCTATATCAACCAGGGGACGCCGCAGCAGCTTGGCGGCCTGCTGGTGGAGATGGCGGAAAAACAGGTGACGAAACCCACCGCCAAGGTGGCGTTTTTCTACTCCAGCCCAACGGTGACCGATCAGAACCAGTGGGTAAAAGAGGCGAAAGCCAAAATTGAAAAAGCGCATCCGCAGTGGGAAGTGGTGACCACGCAGTTTGGCTATAACGATGCCACCAAATCGCTGCAAACTGCCGAGGGGATCTTAAAAGCGTACCCGGATCTCGACGCCATTATCGCCCCGGACGCCAACGCGCTTCCGGCCGCCGCCCAGGCGGCAGAGAATCTCAAGCGCCAGGGCGTGGCGATTGTCGGCTTCAGTACCCCGAACGTGATGCGCCCCTATGTAGAGCGCGGCACGGTAAAAGCCTTCGGCCTGTGGGACGTGGTACAGCAGGGCAAGATCGCGGTTAACGTCGCCGATCGTCTGCTGAAAAAGGGCGATCTTAACGTCGGCGACAGCGTTGATGTGAAAGATCTCGGCACCCTGAAAGTCGAGCCCAACAGCGTGCAGGGTTATCAGTATGAAGCGAAAGGCAACGGCATCGTGCTGCTGCCGGAGCGGGTGGTGTTCACCAAAGAGAATATCAATAACTACGATTTCTGATGGAGGATGAGATGGCTGATTTAGACGATATCAAAGAGGGAAAAAACTTCGGCTTAGACCGTCCGCAGCAGAACACGCTCTATGCGCTGAAGGGCTGTGGGTCGCTGGAGTGGGGGATGCAGTCGCGGCTGGCGCGTATCTTTAATCCGCAGAGCAATCGCACGGTGATGCTGGCGTTCGATCACGGCTATTTTCAGGGGCCGACTACCGGTCTGGAGCGTATCGATCTCTCTATCGCGCCGCTGTTCGAGGAGACCGACGTGCTGATGTGCACCCGCGGCGTACTGCGCAGTCAGGTGCCGGCCGCGACCAACAAACCGGTGGTGCTGCGCGCTTCCGGCGGCAACTCGATCCTCAGCGAACTTTCCAACGAGTGCGTGGCGGTGGCGATGGAAGATGCGCTGCGCCTGAACGTCTGCGCGGTGGCGGCGCAGGTCTATATCGGCAGCGAACATGAGCATCAGTCCATCAACAACATCATCAAGCTGGTGGACGCCGGCAACCGCTACGGTATGCCGGTGCTGGCGGTAACCGGGGTGGGTAAAGAGATGGCCCGCGACGCCCGCTACTTCTCGCTGGCCAGCCGCATTGCCGCTGAAATGGGGGCACAGTTTGTAAAAACCTACTTTGTTGAGGAAGGCTTTGAGAAAGTGACCGCCAGCTGCCCGGTGCCGATCGTCATCGCCGGGGGCAAAAAGCTGCCGGAGCAGGAGGCGCTCGAGATGTGCTGGCGGGCGATTGACCAGGGCGCATCCGGCGTCGATATGGGACGGAATATCTTCCAGTCCAGCGCGCCGCGCGCGATGCTGAAGGCGGTGAAAAAAGTGGTACATGAGAACCTGAGCGCCCGCGAGGCGTATCAGTTCTGGCAGGAGGAAAAACAGGGAGAGCTGCAATGAACGTAACGCTGGTAGAAATCAATATCAAACCGGAACGGGTCGACGAGTTTCTTGAGGTATTCCGCGCCAACCACGAAGGGGCGCTGCAGGAGCCGGGCAATCTTCGCTTTGATGTCCTGCAGGACCCGGAGGTGAAGACGCGCTTTTTTATTTATGAAGCCTATAAAGATGATGAAGCGGTGTTGGCGCACAAGAAAACCCCGCACTATCTGGCCTGCGTAGAGAAGCTGGAGGCGCTGATGTCGCAGCCGCGGCAGAAACGCAGCTTTATCGGCCTGCTGCCGGAGGTGTAAGACGAGTCCTCTCCCACGGAAAGAGGGGGAAAAGAAGAGCCGTCTGTTAAATCGGGAGCCGGACCGTTCCCTCTCCCTGTGGGAGAGGGTTAGGGTAAGGGCACTAGCCTATGGTTTACGGAAAAACTCGTTATACAGCATGTACAGATGCGCCGCGCTCCAGGAGAAGTTCGGCGCGCCCTGCTGAGCGCCGGTGAGCGGATTGTAGTTCTCCTGGATCGGGCCATCGGAGGTGAGCCCCCGGGCGTGCCTGAAGAAGGCGTCCGCCAGCTGCAGCGCCTCTTCGCGGTGGCCGTAGCGCTCCATCCCCTTCAGGCCGAACCAGAACTGGTCCACCCACACGCGGCCGCGCCAGTAAATATCCGCGCCAAACGCCGGATTCGTTAATGCGGCGGTACCCAGCGGTACGAAAGTGTTGAACTCTTTGGCGTCCAGCATCACCGAAATGACGTCATCGGCATGCGCCTGAGTGGCCGCGCCGTTGAACAGCGGCGACCAGCCCTCCGGGCCTTTGCCGCGCTCGACGATCGGCCTACCGGCGCAGCCGTTTGCCAGCGGCTGCGCTTCAATGCGAATGTCGTAATAGAATTTGCTCTGCGGGTCGAACATGCAGGTGTTGATATAGTCGGCGAGCTTTTTCGCCAGCGCCCGGTAGCGTTTTGCCTCCTCCGGCTTGCCGAGAAGGGCCGCCATCTCCGCCAGATAGTGGTTGTCGCTGTACATGTAGCTGGCCTGATCGACCGACTCCTGCAGCAGCGAATAGCCGAGCAGATTGCCGCTTTTATCCCGGTTTTCAGCAAATTTCACCGTCCAGTCGCTACGCTTGCCGCCGCCAGCGATGTATTTATCCAACTGATCTTTATCGATAAAGCCGAAAACCGCCGCGTCGTCGCGCCCCGACTCCCAGGAGGCGGCCACCTGCGCCGGGATCTCCAGGCTGTCGTAATCGCCTTTCGCCGTCACCTGCTCGTAGGTTTTCAGGCCGGAAAGCGTCCGTTCTTTATCGCCCTTTTTCACGGTAAACAGCATCGCGCCATCGGCGGTGTTGTGCGCTTTATCGCGGGTCGCGCCGTACTCCGGCACGCCGTTGCCGTTGTGGTCGCGGTTGCGCAGCCACCAGTCATGGTAGGCCACTAGCTTCGGATACATCTCCGCCAGCCAGGCTTTATCTTTCGTAACGTTATAGACTTCCATCACCGACCAGGCCGCCAGGCTCGGTTTGGTATTTCGCTCGTTCCAGTTGCTGCCGTCGCCGCCGCGTTCCGGGCTCAGGTTCCAGGCGATCAGATCCGGAATGAACCCGGCATCCTGCGGCCGCACTTTATCGTCGGCGGCAATCTGCCAGGAGAAGACGGCACGGATGTTCTCTTTCGCGATCTCCGGGTTGAAGTGGGCCATGGCGTAGGCTTGCTTCCAGGTATCCCACGGCCAGGTCTGGTTGCCTGAGAACCAGCGCCCGGTTACCGATGGCGTGACGGTGTTGTGCTTAACGGCGCCGCCCGGCGCGCGCCAGTTACCGTTAAGGGTTTCGATCGCTTTTACCGCCACCCGGGTTTGCTGCGCCGTAGCATCAGGATTGGTCAGCCCCTTTTGCAGATAGCCGTTCCAGCGCGCCTCGGAAGCGCGCAGATAGTGTACCGGTCGCGCAAGAATATCGCGGATTTGCGCTTTCTCGAGCCGAACCTGCTCGGCGTTCAGCAGGTGCGAGTAAGTGGTATAGAGCGTGGTCGAGCCGTTGATTTGCGCGCTGCTGGTGAATCGATGGCCGTCGATTTGGGTGACCGTCGGCAGGGAGCGATGGATCTGATACTGCGATTCGCCGGAGGTCATTAAATCCGATGCGGAGCGGACTTTGCCGAAGCTGACGGTCAGGCCGTCGTGGGTCGCGCTCAGGCGGCGCTGATAGTCCGGGAAAGCCTGGTCGATGGTTTGCGTTGACTGCGGTTTCCCCTCTTTGGCGGAGAGTTTCTCCAGCAACTCTCCGTCCCAGACCAGCTTAAGCGGGCTGCTACTGGTGATTTTAGTCTCCAGTAAAGAGGTGTGCGCGCTGGCAAAGCGCAGGGTCATCTCGACCTGTACGCCGGCCGCGGAGAGCTTTTGCACCAGCGCGCCGGGCAGGCTCCAGGCCTGCAGGGTGAAGGCGACTTTCTTGCCGTTCTGGTATACCGTCAGGCGATCGAAATTGGTCGCCATAAAGTTGATGTACTCCTCGGTGAGCAGCGCGGGCCCCGGAAATCCGCCCATGGTGGCCGGACCATCAGGCAGCAGATGCCCATGCCATGCGCCCAAATCGAAAAACGGGTTGAAGCGCTGGTGGTCATCGTTATCAAAATCCTGCATCGCCTGCGGCGCGCCGCTGCGGTTGATAACATTTTTAAAGTCATCCGCGGTCAGCGCGTGGGCGGAAAAGCTTAGCAGTAGGGCGCAGGCCAGCGGCGTAAGAGTAGTGGTAATCTTCACGGTATCTGTATTCCTTTTACCAATAGAAATATTGCATCAGGAAAACCTGATCGCTCGGGTCGCCGGAGGCATTTTTCATGTAGAAGCGGCTGTCCGCAGCGGTGGCAAAACGTCCGCCGCCGTATTCGTACCAGATGCCGAACTGCATAAACGAGGTGGTTTCCTCGGCGGCGCGATCCGGGCGGTGTTTGGCGTAGCTATAGGCGGTAGAGAGATACACGCCCTTGAGCGCTTCATACATAGCGCTGGCCATAAAGCCGGTCTCCGTTCCCGGCACGTCTTTTCCCCTGGCGCGCCCGGTATGATGCCAGGCGCGGGCGGCAAGGTTGGGGGTGAGAATACCGGTCAAAAATAGCTGGCCGGTCCCATCCGTCACCTCAAGCCCATTCATCCAGGTCACCTCGTTCGCGAGATCGTACTGGATGTAGCCGTTGACCATCGCCGGGTAGGTATATTTATCGTCGTAGCGGTCGTATTTGCCGAAATGGAGCCACGCTTTGCCTTCATCGTGGTGCCCGGAGGGGGTCGCGGTCACGCTGTAGCGAAAATCTCCCGCCAGGTTCTGCACCTTGAGCGCGTACATAATATCGCGCGTATTGGGGATCACGTAGCCGAGGTCGGGCGTGAAATCGCCCCACCACTGCAGATCGTCGAGCGATGAATCCTGGCGCAGGCTGAGCATAATCTCGGTGCTGCTCTCGGTTTTATATCCGCCGTAGAAGCGGTTTATTCCACCTTCAAATCCGCCCCAGCCGTGGTCCGCTACCCAGGCATTTCCCTGACGATCGGCCTGAACCGTCCAGCCTTCGCCATAAATTAAACCAAACCAGCTGCCGTGCTTTATTTCCAGTCCGCCTTCAATATAGGTGCCATCACTATATTTATGCTTGTCCTCACCTTCTAGATCCATATATCCGCCAACCCCCAATTCACCGTAAAAACGGTATGAGGTGGCATTAAGTTCTGGCGTTTTCATGTCATCATGTTCCGCCGGATGCGCCACATCGACGGCAATAGCCGGTGTGCAAAAAGCCAGGGCGGCAAGCGCCCAGTAAATAGGCCTGTTCTTTTTCATCATTTTATTTAGAGGTATTGTGGTTTTTTATTTAAGAAAAATAGATTAAGACGCGTCAGAGGCTGGCGCTGCTTCAATTCTTTTTTCTTCCCGAGTTAAACCTTTCACGTATTTGCTGTATTTCCACCATGCAAATCCGAGGAAGATAACGATTCCGCCGACGTTATAGAAAATAATCGTCAGAATATTGCCGCCGGTGGGAAAGGTTGAGGCGACGAAGCCGATAGCGAAAATAACAATCAGCATGGAGACCACCGTAATACCGGTGGTGCGTGAACCCATTTTAAAATCGCGCGGCAGATGATCGAGCTTGCGGCGCAGATTAAGGTACGCCAGCATGATAAACAGCGGCGGCAGCATCGAGGCGGCGGCGGTCATATTGATGATGGTATTCATTAAATCCTGCACGGTACTGGAGCCCATCATCGGAATTATCATTAGTGGAATCACAATCAGGAACTGGATCCACGCCGCGCGCGCCGGTACGCCGTTTTGATTGAGCTCAACGGTTTTTTTACCAAATATTCCGGGCGGGATTTCGGAGAAAAAGATTTTGACCGGCGTCGCGGTCCACATTAATAACGAACCAAACATGGCGGTAAAGGAGACCAGGCCGACAAAACGGTTGACCACGATTTCGGGCAGGCCAAACCATACCGCCATGCCGTGGAAGACCTGTACCGATCCGCCGGTAAATTTCAGCTCTTTACTGCTGATAAACACGTTTATCAGTACCGAGGAAATGGAGTACAGCACGCCAATCACGATCCCGGCGAGGATAATGACCTTAACAAATGATTTCGATCCGCCTTTCACGTCATTGACGTACACCGCGACGGACTCCGCCCCGCCGGCCGCCATAAAGATCCAGGTGGTGACACCGAGGAACGCCCAGTTAAAGTTCGGGATCATTGCATCCACGGTAATCGGATCCGCTGGTTGAATACCGCCCACCAGCGCGCCGCCGGAAAGCAGAATGTAGGAGAGCGTCAGCAGCAGCATTAACGATGAAGTGACCGAGGTGATTGGACCCAGCATTTTTGCGCCGTTGGTGGAAACCCAGGTCGACAGGGCGAACAGCGCCATGCTCAACATCGTGGTGGCGACCGGAGTCAGAATGTACTCGTAGCCGAGGAAAGCGTAGGAGGCATAAGCGATTACCCTCGGCAGCAGCGAGGTAAAAAAGAACAGATTCACGAACCAGTAGGTATAGGCGGTAATAAAGGCCCAGCGCCCCCCTAGCGAGCTTTTCACCCAGGCATAAACGCCCGCTTCGGAGTTTTTATTCAGCGAAACGAATTCCGCGATGATCAGACAGAAAGGAACAAAGTAGAGCAGGGTTGCAAGGAAGAACATCGGCGCCGACGCCAGTCCCAGCTCAATATTGTTATTGATCACGTTATTAAAACTGAAGACGGCGGCGAAGGTTAGCGACAGCAGGCCAAACTTGCCGATGGTATTACGTTTGATATCAGACATAACACATCTCCACACATTGTCCTTCAGAGAATGGCCGAAGGGGATTGTGTTGTTTGTAGGGTAGAGGTAGTTAAGTATTGTGGTTAATTTTAGTAAAATATTTAGTAAATAAAAGCGGTAAAAATGAATTGCTTTAACTCGATCACGAAAATGGTTGGGCGACAGATCATGGCTTGCGGGTAAAAAAATCCCGCCAGGGGATATACCGCTGGCGGGAGCAACGGTGGCTTATTTCACCGTATTTGCCCCTGATTTCAGGCCTGGTTGTTGGTTCTTGCGCTGTTTTTTCTCAAAGCGGGTTATCCACCACCATGCGAGTCCGGAGAAGACTGCGGTCATAAAGACGTTAATGAAGAAGGCGTTCACCAGGTCGACTCCTGGCGGGAAAGCGGAGGCGGTCATGCTGACCAGGAAAATAACGATAAGCATCGACACCACGGCCATCCCAACTTTTCTTGAACCCATGCGGAAGTCGCGCGGCGTGTCGTCATGTTTCCAGCGGAAAACAAAGTAGGCGGCCATGATAAACAGCGGCGGTAGCATTGCGGTCCCGGCGGTCAGGTTGATGGCGGTGTTCATCATTTGCTGAACGCTGGCGGAGCCGAAACCATTCACGATGAGCATCAGAAAGACGAAAACAAATTGCCACCAGGCGGCGCGCACCGGCACGCCGTGGACGTTCAGCTCGGTGGTTTTTTTGCCATAGATGCCGGCAGGAATTTCCGAGAAGTGAATTTTTACCGGTGCGGCGGTCCACATCATCATGCTGCCGAAAATGGCGATAAACAGAATGATGCCGACGAAGCGGCCCATCAGCGCTTCGGAAATATGGAAATAAGCGCCGAGACCGGTGAAAATTTCCACCATACCGGCTGCATAGGTCAGGTCTTCCCGTGCCACAAAGACGTTGACCAGCAGAGAACCCAGCGCATACATGCCGCCAATCAGGATCCCGGCGGTGATGATGACTTTAATAAACGATTTCTGCCCGCCTTTAGTATCGTTCAGATATGCGGCAACGGTTTCAGCCCCGCCAGCCGCCTGGAAGATCCAGCACATAATCCCCAGCGTCGCCCAGTTGATGGTAGGCGCCATGGCGTGCAGCGTAATCGGCTGCGCGGGGACATGGCCCGCGCCCAGCGCGGTAATAGCACCGACCACGTAAATCGCAAAGAGCGCGAAGACGCCATAAGCCACGCATTCGGAGATTTTCCCCAGCCAGGTCGCGCCTTTGGTGGAAATGTGGGTGGCCATGGCGAACAGAACGATAGAGATCAGCGAAGTGACCATCGGCGAGAAGGGAATGGCGTAACCCATAATGGCGTACGAGGCGTAGGCCACCACGTTCGGCAGCAGCGACAGGAAAAAGAACAGGTTCACAAACCAGTACAGGAACGAGCCGAGATAGGCCGCGCGGGTACCTAAAGGCTGCTTCAGCCAGGCGTACATACCTGATTCGGAATTTTTATTCGCTGACACGAATTCGGCGATGATAAAGACAAACGGAATAAAATAGACCACCGTGGCAAACAGAAAGATAGGGGCGGAACTGAGCCCTAACTCGATGTTATTATTAACGATATTTCGTACGTTAAATACGGCGGCAAACGCCATCGACAGTAGGGCGAACTTCCCTATTTTGGCACGAACTGATTCGGACATAAGTCCTCCGGAAAATGATCTGGCCCGCATTGAGGGCTGGGACCGGGAAGGCCAACGAGTCGATCCGCTGGCCTCATCTTGCGTAACGCGGGCTTACTTATTCAGGAAGTAGCCGTCTTCGATAGTCACTCTGAGCACCACCTTTTTGACCGGCGAGTCACAGATAAAGCGATAAGCTTCGTGGGTATCGCAAATCACCATTTGTCCTTCATGAACCTGCACGGTTTCACCAATGCCTTTCAAATATTCACGGTCAGTTTCATCGCGATAGCAGGCGACGGTCTGCAGCTGCTCTTTAGCGGCAAACTCAATTTTTTGCTGACCCTGGAGGTAGTAATGCACCTCGAAATAGCGGCGGTTGCCAACGAACAGCGCATCCGTGGTGCTGTCGCTTGCCACGCGATAGGAGAGCGAATCGCCTATCGAGTGGGCAACTCCAGGCCGGATATTATCGACATTATTGATAGCTTCTATGCAGCGCTGCCATTTGCGTCCACTGTGATAAATTTGCTTAAATTGTTCTAAATTATCGAGAATTCTCATTTTTCAGCCTCGCTGTGTGAATCGGAGGAAAAGAAACCGGCGCCAAAGCTATGATTCGCCAGCGTCTGCGAGGAAGCGCTCCCGCCTTCCAGCGGCAGCAGCGTAAAGCCATAGTTGAACGGTTTGAGCCACACCCGCCAGCTATCCAGCACCTCGCTCCCCCAGGAGTTAGAGCCCAGGCCGAGCAGTTGGGCGTCGATATTCAGGGTGATGTCATCGCTGCGACGCAGTTCGTTACAGTGCTGCGCGGCGTGCAGATTCTCCGCCGTATAGTGCCAGGCGCTGATGTTGAGCGGATCGCGCGGGACCACCATCAGGCCGCTGCCGTGACGGTCGGTAAACGCGGCCCAGCGGACGTGCTGGCGGTTGCCGTTGTTCTGCGGGAACGGGTAGTTCACGAACATGTCGTCCACGGTGGTGCGCCAGACATCAATGATGTTGCTCTGCTGGCTGTCGGCGTAGTTTTCACCGGGACCGCGACCGTAGTAATTCACCTGTTCAAACTGACCGTTAATGCCCAGCATAAAACCGATGCACGGCACGATATGCGGATAGTCGCCATAACGTTCCCCCGCAAGCTCAACGTTAATATGGCCCTGCGGGGTAATCTGCCAGCGATAGGTACAACGCATGCCAAAATCGAAAACCGGCGGAGCGATAATGCTGCGGGTGGTGATAATCACCGAGTCTCCACGCTGTTCGGCGCTGAATTCACGCAGATGCTCCTGCATAATTTGCAGGTGACTGGGCTGCCACAGCCCCTCATATTCCTGCTTGTGGTTATCTATCATCGGCTTGAAGAAGTTAATCTTCGGCTCACGGGTCACCTGGTCTACGCCGTTCACCTGCCATTCGCTCAGTTTGCCGTTGACTTTAGAGAAGACCACGCGGAAGTTATGCCCGGTGATGCTGTAGCTCAGTCGTTCATCAACTATCTGTAGCGGGGTTGCGCTGGCATTCATCAGCGACGATTTCGTTGCCGTCTGTTCTTTTAGCTGGAACTGGTAAACGGCGATCGGATGGTTGGCCTCGCTATACGGCGTGCGCGAGTCTTTGGTCACCAGGATGTTGAGGAAGGTTTCGCGATCGTCCAGTTCTGGCAGGTCAATGGTGATATCGCGGCCGCTGTTTGGCGCAAGATCGCGCACCTTAAGCTGCTGGCTGGCAAGCGTAGCCCCTTCGGCGCGAACTTCCACGCGCAGGGTGTAGTCATCCAGCGTCGAGAACCAGAGCTTATTATCGATGCGCAGTTCGCCGCGGGCGATGTCGGTTGCCTGAACTTTTACCGGGGCGATAACCTGTTTGTACTCTCTGAGGCCGGGCCCAGGCGTCTGGTCGGAGAAAATCAGACCGTCAAGACAGAAGTTGTAGTTATTAGGATAGTCCCCGTAGTCGCCGCCGAATTTGTACCAAACCGCGCCGCTGTCATCGGTGGCCTGAATCCCGTGATCGCACCACTCCCAGACGTAGTGGCCCTGAATACTGTCGTGTTGATAGAACACGTTCTGGTATTCGCTCAGCCCGCCGGGACCGTTGCCCATGGCATGGGCGTATTCGCAGATAATTCGCGGTTTGGCATGCGGATATTCCCCGAATTCGTTCATCAGCGGCACGCGGGTATACATGGTGGAGATGATATCCACCACCTCCGCGTCGCGATCCTCTTCGTAATGCACCAGACGGGTATCGTCGATCGCTTTTGCGGCGTGATACATCGCCCGAATGTTGCAGCCGTAGCCGGACTCGTTACCCAGCGACCAGATAATGATCGACGGATGGTTTTTCTGCGCGTGAATGTGGCGCACGATTCGTTCGACGTATATATGCTCCCATGCCGGATCATCGGTGATGGCGCTCAGATTGCCGACGTTGGCGAAGCCGTGGGATTCGACATCGGTTTCCGCCATCACGAACAGACCATAAATGTCGCACATCTCATAGAAACGCGGGTCATTGGGGTAGTGGGCGGTGCGTACCGAGTTGATATTGTGCTGCTTCATCAGCAGCAGATCTTTCTCAACGCGGTCCATCCCTACGGCACGCCCCTTCAGATGGTCGTTGTCGTGGCGGTTAACGCCGTGCAGCATCACGTAGCGGTTATTGATGTAGAACAGGCCGTTGCGCACTTTGATATCGCGAAAACCGACGCGCTGCGGGATAACTTCGATAATCTCTCCGGCGGCGTTTTTCAGCGTCATCACCAGGTGATAGAGATAAGGATTTTCCGCCGACCACTGCTGCGGCGCCTTCACGTCGATCGCAAAGTTGACGTTCAGCTGCTGGCTGATGCTCAGGCGCGGCGTTACGCCTTCATACAGCGCCTTTTCGCCGTCGAACAGCGCGTATTCCAGTGTGGCTGCGCCCGGCTGCGCGGCGAGATTTTCCAGCACCAGCTGGCAGGAGAGGGTGGCGTCGACGTAGTCATCGTTAAAATCGGTGCGCAGAGTGAAGTCCTGGACGTGAAGCGGGTTTTTGCCCACCAGATACACGTCACGGAAGATACCCGCCGACCACCACATATCCTGATCTTCTATATAGGTGGAGTCCGCCCACTGCATGACGCGCACGCAAAGCAGGTTGTCGCCGTTTTTTACCGCGTGACTAATATCAAACTCCGCCGTCAGGCGGCTGCCCTTGCTGAAACCGATGTACTGACCGTTAACGTAAATTTCAAAATAGGTCTCGACGCCATCAAATTTAATCAGGGTCTGCTGGTCCTGCCAGCCCTCGCTGAGGGTAAAGATGCGCTGATAGGCGCCGGTAGGGTTGTCGGTCGGCACGTAGGGAACGTCAATCGGGAAGGGAAAGCCTTCGTCGGTGTACTGTAGCTGGCCGTGTCCTTCCATCTGCCACATTCCCGGTACGGTAATCGGCCCCCAGTCGCTCATGTATTGCGAGGTGAACGCTTCCGGCACCCGCAGCGGGTTGTTAAAGAAGCAGAATTTCCACTGTCCGCTAAGGGACAAAAAGCGGCTGCTGGTTTCACGGGCGAAGGTTCGCGCCTGGGCCTGCGAATCGTAAGAGAAGAAATAGGCGCGCGGAGGCAGCCGGTTTTCATGAGTGAGTTGAAGATTTTCCCAGCGATTCATATCGCCTCCCTGAACGGACTAAACGGATAGAACATATTTTAGTAAAAGTTTTACTAAATAAAACCGTCGGGAGTGATTTACTTTAACTCGATCACAAAATGAGCGGGTTGGCCGCCAGGGGTCAGGATGGGGAAAAGGTGCAGAGGATGGGGGATGGAGGAAAATCCCGGAGGCGGCGCGCTGCGCCTGTCCGGGCTACTGTTTGGCAGACGGCGGTGAACCCGTAGCCCGGGCAAGGCGCGTCAAGCGCCGCCCCCGGGAGCCAGGCGCAGAGGATTTAGCGTCAGAACGGGGGATTAGCGGGTGGTGCCGCGCAGCTTCAGCACGCTGGGGACAAAGACGTTTAGCGGCAGCGCACGGCCATCGCGGGCTTTTTCAACCAGCAGATTAACGCCCTGGCTGCCCATCATTTCTGAATGAAGGCGCACCGTGGAGAGCGGCGGAAAAGTAAAACGCGCGGTGGGGATATCGTTAACGCTAATGAGCGAGATATCTTCCGGGATCGCGAGGCCGCGTTCATGAATAGCCCGCAGCACGCCGATGGCGATAGAGTCTGACGCGACGAACAGCGCGGTGGGGAAATCCGCCCTGGCCAGCATCGTTTTTGCCAGCTCATAGCCGGAGGAGCTGGAAAACCCGCCGCGCCAGATATCTTCTTCCGAAACCACCCCCTTCAGGCGGCCATATTCGACGAAGGCCACTTCGCGAATGTCGGCCTTGCCCGGCTCATCTTGGCCACCAATAAAGCCGATGCGCCGCGCGCCCTGGGCGATAAAAAAGTCGATAACTTCTTTGGCGATACGCACCAGATCGATATCGACGGCGTCGTAGCTGCTGCCTGGATCATGGAAATCAATAAAGCAGACGTTGTCGGTTAACGCCGTGGCTGCATCGCGAATCGCCCGTGAAGGCTGGCCGACAATCAGAACGCCGGTCACTTTTTTCAGCTCGGGTAGCGCGTTGTTAAAGTAGCAGTTGGTCAGCTCGATACCGAGCTTTTCGCACTGCGTTTCGATACCGTGGCGGATCGCCAGATAGTAAGGATCGTTGATTTCCAGATCCTGCTGGTAGCTGTAGATAGCCAGAATATGATGGTGGCCGACGGTATGAACCTGAGTCTTACGCGAGCTGGTGCTTTTATATTCCAGCTTTTCCGCCACCTCAAGAATGCGGTGCTTTGTCTCTTCTTTCACGTTCAGAGTGGGGTCGTCGTTTAATACCCGGGAAACCGTCGCCAGTGAAACGCCTGCTTCGGTCGCGATATCTTTTAGTGTGGCCATTGTTTTCCTTATCTGACGTTGCCCCATCGACGCAAACCATTGTAAAGCAAGCGCGGGCCGCTGCATCTCTTTTCAGTAAATTTCCCCCGTATTATTCATCCGCATCGGGAAGTTTATAGCGAACTAAAAAGTGATGGATCTAACATTCCTTACACTATTATGCGGAAACCACGCCGACTTTTGTTATCTTTTACTAAATTTTTACCTGAGGGGTGCAAGATGGAAACGGTGCTTTATGATGATTTTGCCAGACTGGAAATGCGTACGGGAAAAATTGTAGCTGTAAAACGACATGAGAATGCCGATAAGCTCTATATCGCGCGGATTGACGTTGGCGAGCGCACCTTGCAGACGGTGACCAGCCTGGTGCCCTATTACCGAGAAGAAGAGTTGCTGGGAAAAACGGTCGTGGTCCTGTGCAATCTGGCGAAAGCCAAAATGCGCGGTGAAACGTCGGAGTGCATGCTGTTATGCGCCGAAACCGACGATGGCGGCGAAAGCGTACTGCTTACGCCGGAAAGAGCGATGCCTGCGGGTGTGCGCGTCGTATAGCAAACGCCCTCTCCCGGAGCGGGAGAGGGCAAGCCATTACGCCTCTTCCACCGAAACCCGCAGCGCCGCCAGCGCCAGGCGGGCCGCTTTTAGCACCTGTTCACACTGCTCAGGGGTCAGCGTCAGCGGCGGCTCAACGCGAATCGTTCTTGCGTTGTTGAGCGTTCCGGCCACCAGCACGCGCTGGCGAAACATTTCGCTGGCAAAGTCATAGCCGATTTCGTTATCAATAAACTCAATCGCCATCAGCATACCTTTGCCGCGCACGTCATTCACCAGATCCGGATATTCGCGGGCCAGCTGACGGAAGCCGTCCAGCAGCATATCGCCTTTCTGCTCCGCCTGCGCGGGCAGGTTTTGCGTCAGCAGTACGTTAATGGTCGCCAGCGCCGCCGCGCAGGCCAGCGGGTTGCCGCCAAACGTGGTGGTATGCAGGAACGGGTTATCGAACAGTACCGAGAACACCTCTTCGGTGGCGACCGTGGCGCCAATTGGCATGACGCCGCCACCCAGCGCTTTGGCAAGGCACAGAATATCCGGCTGAACGTTTTCGTGCTCGCAGGCGAACATCTTGCCGGTGCGCCCCATGCCGGTTTGCACTTCATCGAGGATCAGCAGCGCGCCAAACTCGTCGCACAGCTTGCGTACCGCGGGCAGATAGCCCGGCGGCGGCAGAATCACCCCGCCTTCGCCCTGAATAGGCTCAAGGATCACCGCCGCGACGTCATCGCCGGTCTTTTGGCACTCGCTCAGCAGCGTGCGCATCGCATTGATATCGCCAAAAGGTACATGACGGAATCCCGGCAGCAGGGGCATAAAGGGCTTACGGAAAGTGGATTTCGCAGTGGCTGAAAGCGCGCCCAGCGACTTACCGTGAAACGCGCCGCTGGTGGCGACGAAGGTAAACTTGCCGCGCGGAGACTGGTAGGCCTTCGCCAGCTTTAACGCCGCTTCGACCGACTCGGTACCGCTGTTGCTAAAGAAGCTGTATTTCAGTTTGCCCGGCGTTAAGGCCGCCAGGGTTTTAGCCAGCATGGCCCGCAGCGGGTCCAGCAGTTCCTGACTATGAAGGGGTTGTTTAGCGAGCTGATTTTCGACGGCGGAAACGACAACTGGATTACGGTGCCCTACATTAAAAATCCCAAACCCACCCAGGCAGTCAATAAACTCCTGTCCCTGAGTGTCGACAAGCGTATTTAATCCTCCCGCTTGCCACTCTACGGCTCCGTAATCCCCGCCAGCAGTGACCGATTTTCGATACGCTAAAAACCCCGGATTCACATGCTCTTTAAAGTATTCCCTGACCTCCTGGTTAAGTGATTTCATCTCTTCATGATCGAGCGTTCGCTTCTCAATAAGATTCAGTGCGTGTGCGCTGCAGGCCAGAGCCGATGCGCTTGAAGGTAACCTGTTCAAAATATGCTCCTGGGCGGGGCGTATCACATGATACTGAATGAAGTATTGCAGGGATTACGCCACTTCGGCGCGGGCCCGGAAAATCGGGATAAACGCAACGTGAAATCGCAATTGAGCAAAATTTAATCTTATCGTGAAATTATTGGCATGTTTTACTCCTGAAGGCGTAAAACGATGCGCTGAAGGGTTACCGCCGCGTGCTTCGCGGCGGTGCAGGCTGCCCGGGAATGGGGCAGAGGATTAGTCGAGCTGGGAGATCTCCATCGCCGCGCGGTCAATCACGCCGACAATCTGCTTTAGCTGCGCTTCGGTTATTTCCTGCTGGTTAACTTTTAAATCCAGTACCGCCTTAAAATTCTCCAGCGCGCGCTTCATCTGCGGGTTTTTACGTAGCTCACAACCCACCATTCGCGCCTGCAGTCTGGCCTGAATCTGCTCCAGCGGCTGCTGGTTTTCCGCGTGCAGCTGGCTGCCTTCGGCGGTGATGGCGATTTTTTTGCGACCGTTTTCGTCAGCCACGCTGATTAATCCCTGATCCTGGAGTAAATCGAGCGTCGGGTAGATGACGCCGGGGCTGGGACTGTAGTTGCCCTGGGTCATGGTTTCGATCTCTTTAATCAGTTCGTAACCGTGGCTGGCATTACGGGTGAGGATGTCCAGAATGACCAGGCGCAGCTCGCCATGGCCAAAGAAGCGCTGCCGGCGTCCGCCGCCTCTGCGACCGTGTTCACCATGTTCGCCGTGGCGTCCGCGTGGCCCACGGCCTTCTTCGTGATGATCTCTCATAATTTTTTCCTTTGAGTTTTTTGATATATCTAATTTATATCTAAAAAAACTCAATTCGCAACCTTGTGGCAGATTTATTTTTTATATGGTTGATAATTAGAGATTTAATTCTATTTTTTGACTTTTGTGGCGTTTTACTATGGCTATATCAAAAAGTGCTTGCATTCTTTTTTAATGGCAATCATTATCATTTGCAATATTTTTAGATATATCTATTCCGTTCACCAAGGCGATGAAAGATGACAACGAGCAGGAATCTTAAATACCCGCAGCGCGTGCGTAATGAGCTGCGTTTCCGTGAGTTAACCGTATTGCGCGTCGAGCGTATCGGCAGCGCATTCCAGCGTATCGTGCTGGGCGGAGAGGCGCTGGAAGGCTTTGTCTCCCAGGGTTTCGACGACCATACCAAGCTTTTTTTCCCCACTGCGGGTGCTGCGTTTACGCCGCCGGAGGTGACGGATGAAGGCATTAACTGGGGCGAAGGCGTACGTCCGGCGACCCGCGATTATACGCCGCTTTACGACGCCGACCGTCATGAGCTGGCGTACGACTTTTTTATTCACGATGGCGGTATAGCCAGCAGCTGGGCGCTGGCGGCGAAACCGGGTGATAAGCTGGTCATCGGCGGCCCGCGCGGTTCGCTGGTGGTGCCGGAAGATTACGTCTGGCAACTGTATGTGACCGATGAGTCAGGCATGCCCGCGCTGCGCCGCCGTCTGCTGGGATTGCGGCAGCTTCCGACGCGCCCGCAGGTCACGGCGATCGTCACCATTGGCGATGAGTCTTATCAAGATTACCTGGCCGATCTCGATGGCTTCAATATTGAGTGGGTGGTGGGACATCACTCCTCTGCCGTGGCCGAGCGTCTGGCGCAGGTTGTGGTTCCAACCGAAGATTATTTTATCTGGGTGACCGGGGAAGGCGCGGTGGTGAAATCACTGCTGGCGCGTTTTGAAGGTCCGGAGATTGACCCGCAGCTGGTGCGTTCGCAGGCCTACTGGCACAGCAAGTAAGCGCGGGAGAAAACCCGGGTTGCGGCTGGCGCCTGACCCGGGCTACCAGACCTGCAGACGGCGGTGAACCATGGGGCGACCGGCCCGCAGACGGCGGTGAACCTGTAGCCCGGGCAAGGCGCGTTAAGCGCCGCCCCCGGGAGCAGGGGCGGTGCCAGAGAGACTATTTCTGCGCCAGCGCTTTAAACACCATGGCCACCGCGTGGGCTCCGGGGTCCATATTGCCGCGCAGACTATCGCTGTTCAGGTACGATGCGCGTCCTGCACCTGCTTTGCTGGCGTGAAGCGTACGATCCGCGCCCGCCTGCGCCGCCGCGAAAGCGGCCTGCAGATTTTCCGGTTCGGCCAGCAGCGCCGCCAGCGCCGGTTGCAGGGCGTCAATCATGGTTCGGTCGCCTTCGTCGGCACCGCCGTAAAACTTCATCTGTGCCAGACCGGCGTTTAGCGCTTCGGCGACGCTTGCCCCCTGTTCCAGCTTCTGCCCGGCGGCGGTAAAGAAAATCGACATCAGCACGCCGCTGGAACCGCCCATCACAACCGTCAGACGCTCGCCAATCAGGGCGAACAGCGTGGCGAGGTTAGCCAGCGGCAGCTGACGGCGCTGAAGTAAGTCGGCGATATCGCGTGCGCCAGCGGCAAAGGTGGAGCCAGTATCGCCGTCGCCAACCTTCGCATCCAGCGCATTGAGGTCCGCTTCCAGATCGGATAGCGTACCGGTCACCCGCTCTACGTAGCCTGCAACCTCGCTATTCTCCGAGGGCGTAAACTCCACCCGCGTACTGCGCAGCGACGAGGGCATCACGCTGATTGCGCGCGGCTGCACTGGCGTCTGCCAGCCGGCGGTTTCGACCGCGGAGAGCAGCGCTTTCTCAATGCTCTCTTCCAGCACGATGGCGGTGAGGGAAAAGCCTTTCATATCCAGCGCGGTGACCAGCGACGCCGGGCCTATCAGCCAGTCAATTCGCTGATGCAGCGGGGTATTGGCCAGCTCGCGGGTCAAAATTGCCATTTCGGCAATCGATACGCCGCCGAGATTATTGATCATCACCGCCAGGCGGCCGGTTTCCGGCAGGGCGGCGCTGAGCTTCTCTACCATCAGCGTAACGATTTCCGCACTGTTCTGCGTGGCGATAACCGAAGCGCCCGGTTCGCCGTGGATCCCCATCCCCAGTTCGGCCTGATCCGGATGATGGCGCGGAGTCGTTTCCGCATCCTGCGGCAGGTGACAGCTGGAAAGGGCCAGACCGAGGCTGAAGGTGTGTCTGGCGGCATACTGCGCTTCACGCAGCACGGTCGCCAGATTGTGGCCGCGTTCGGCGAAGTAGCCGGCCACTTTATGCACCAGAATCGTCCCGGCAATACCGCGCGGGTGTTTGTTATCCGGCAGCGAAATATCATCGCCAACGATCAGCATTTCGACGTTATAGCCCATGCGGCGCGCTTTCTCCGCGGCGAGGCCGAAGTTCAGACGATCGCCAGTGTAGTTCTTGACGATCAGCAGGCAGCCGGCATCGCCGGTCACGGCCTGGATGGCGGTCAGCACCGCATCGACGCTCGGCGAGGCAAACAGATCGCCGCAGACGGCGGCGGTCAGCATGCCTTTACCGACAAAGCCCGCGTGGGCCGGTTCGTGACCGGAACCGCCGCCGGAGATCACCGCCACGTTGTTTTTGTCGAGATCGCGACGCACCACCACGCGAATGGCGGGATCGCTTTCCAGCCGCGCCAGGTTATTCCACGGGCTGGCGATAATGGTTCCTTCAATCACTTCATTGACGAGGTTGGCGCGCTGATTAAAAAAGAATTGAGACATAACGGATCCTGAAAGTTAAGCGAGTTCCCGGAGGGGACAGCCTCCGGGGCGAGAAGGTTAGAGCAGGCTAGGCGCGAATCACGCGCTTGCCGGGAATATCAAGGATGACGGTCTCCCCCTTTTGTAGCGTGGTCAGGACATCGCTCTGCTGGCAAAGCATCGCGATACCCGCCTGACGGGCGATAATGGCGCCGTGAGAGAGTTCACTGCCGGCCTGCAGACAGATCCCCTTCACCCGATCCGCATCGAGCTGCAGGACGGTAGAAGGAAAAATATCGTCGGCCACGAGGATCGAGGGGCCGTCAAACTGCGGTAGTACTTCGTTGCTCCCGTTAAGGTGACGCAGCGTGCGGTGCAAAATATCTTCAATATCAATATAGCGCGCCTGTAGGTAAGGATCGTCGAGATGACGATATTGTTGGCTTAAATCGTTCAGCACCTGATGCCACGCCCACTCCGCGCTGCATTGCTCGTCGCGCACCCTATCGCAGGCGGCGGCGTATAAATCAGGGTCATCGAGCAGGGTATGATGCCCGGAGAAGATGGCCGCGATGTCGGCGGAAAACTTCGCCTCCGCCAGGGTCGTCAGCGCGCTAAGCTCTTCCAGCGTCCGATCGATGGCCCGTTTTAGCCGCAGCTGCTGCTGACCGATGGCGACGCCTTTTTCCCGTGAGACCTTCTCCTGCGGCTGGGAATAGAGTACGACCTTACCCTGTACGCGATTGGCGCAGGCGGGCTGAGTCGCAGACGCCGCCTCGGTTTGCTCGCCGAAATTCTCCGCCGCCAGCGCCTGGAACGCTGCCAGCGCGGCATCGGCATCCGGCCCGCGAGCAAGCAGTCTTAAGGTATCGTTACGGCGCACCTGAAGCAGGGCGATTTGGTTGAGGCTGTCGGGCGTGACGCACTTACCTCCTTTCTCCAGCACCAGGTCGGCGTTGAATCCCGCCAGCGCGGCGACCAGCTTTGACGCCGGGCGAACATGCAGGCCGTTGTGGTTTTGAATCACCACGGAAACCGAGCGCGCATCGCGGTCGTCGATCGGCGCGGCGGTCAACGCCGCGTGTTGCGGTTGCGATGGCAATCCCAGCTGTACGCGTTTTGCCTCCAGCGCGTTCATGGCATCTTCGATGACCTTGTCGATGCCGGCCCCGGCGGCGGCGCTCACCGTCGCCGCCAGCGTTCCTTCCACCAGCGGCGCCGCGCACAGGCGAACCTTCGCCGCAATGGCCGGATCGAGGAGATCCAGCGCGGTTTCGGCGCTCAGCAGGGCGCTGCCAATATCCATCATCACCAGGATATGATCGGCGTCGGCTACGGACTCGATGGCTTCCATAACCTTAATGGGATCGGTGCCGATCGGGCTGGTGGGATCGTCAATTCCGGCGGCGATCGCCAGCTTACAGCCATCGTTCATTAACATCTGCCGGGCCAGTTCTCCGACACCTTCGCCCAGACGAGCGCTATGCGAAACAATCACCAGGTTTACCATCGCGTTTTCCTTACTCTTTGGCCGCTGCGGCCAGCATCTGAACCATCAACATTACCGAGGTCGCGCCCGGATCCTGGTGCCCGATGCTGCGTTCGCCCAGGTAGCTGGCCCGCCCTTTGCGAGCCTGCATGGCGATGGTGGCCTGGACGGCGGCTTGCGCCTGTTCGCTGGCAGCATCAAGGGCGCTTTGGATTGACAGGTGCTGTTCGCTGGACTGACGCAGCGATTCCACTACCGGCAGCCAGACGTCGCACATGGTTTTATCGCCCGGCTCGGCTTTGCCGCGATTCACCACGCCTTCCGCGCCTTCGCGGATGGCTTGATAAAGCTCGTCCAGGGTCAGACTCTGATGGGCCTGGGTCACCTGAGCGGCGCGGATAAAGAAGGTGCCGAACAGCGGGCCGCTGGCCCCACCGACGTTGGACAGCAGCGTCATGCCGGTATTTTTAAGAATGAAACCAATGTCTTTATCGGCAATCGAAGGCAGCTTTTCCACCACCTTGCTAAACCCACGATGCATATTCAGGCCGTGGTCGGCATCGCCGATCTCCCGGTCCAGACCGGTCAAAAAATCGCTCTCTTTGGTAAAGATATCGCCGCAGCGATAGAGCCAGTCTACGATCTGCGTTCTGCTTAATGACATGTCGTGCTCCTTATTTTCCCCAGTTCAGCGCCGGGGTGTGAACCGGGGCGTCCCATAATGCCAGCGTCTCGTCATCGGCTTTTAACAGGGTGATGGAAAAACCGACCATATCCAGAGAGGTACAGTAGCTGCCGATAAGATTGCGCTCGATCGCGATGCCGGTTTCCTCGCAGCGCTGCGTCAGACGGTTATAGACGCCGTAGAGCTCGGACAGCGGCGTGGCGCCGAGGTTGTTGACCTGCGCGATAACCCGATCGCCTTTTTGCAGCGCCTGCTTGGTCTGCGTTACCTCCTGCCACGCGCCTTTCACGTTGTCCCAGTGGCGCAGCGTGCGGCTATAGGCGCCGTTTTCCAGCAGAGTATCGAACATTTCGTCAACGGTGCGATCGAGGGAGGTGAAGCGGCGGCGGTCGATGCCCGGTTCGCCGTGAATGCCGACGCCGAACTCCATCTCATCGTCCTGCAGTTCGAATGAGGGCTGGCCGGCGGCCGGAACGGTGCAGGCGCCCAGGGCGATGCCGATAGAGTGGCCGAGGTTGTTAAGCTTGCGCCCCAGTTCAGCGCATGCTGCCAGCGAGTCGCCGCGCTCGGCGGCCGCGCCCACCAGTTTTTCAATCAGCACGGTATTGGCCACGCCGCGCCGTCCGGCGGTATAGAGGCTGTCTTTTACCGCCACATCGTCATCGACTACCACGGTGGTGACCTTGATGCCGCTTTCGTGCAGCAGCTCGGTGGCGGTTTCAAAGTTAAGAATATCGCCAGTGTAGTTTTTAATAATCAGCAGCACGCCTTCGCCGCCGTCGATGTTCATGGCGCACTCAAACATTTTATCCGGCGTTGGGGAGGTGAAAATTTCCCCCGGACAGGCCCCGGAAAGCATGCCCAGGCCAATATATCCGCAGTGCATCGGCTCATGACCGCTGCCGCCGCCGGAAAGCAGCGCTACTTTCCCGGCCACCGGTGCATCGGCGCGGGTGACGTAGACCGGATCATGATGCAGCGTTAGTTCAGGGTGCGCTTTTGCCAGGCCCGCCAGTTGTTCACTCAGGACATCTTCGACACGGTTAATCAGTTTTTTCATTGTTTATTCTCCATCGGAGTTTCGATGCGGCCTCTCTGCTGACGGAAGCGGTCATCGTGTAGGGGTATCGCCTGTCGATATGCGATATCGGGCGATGTATTGATTCTGGCTGAGTTAACGGGAAAAAAAATCGCCATAAAATGAGTTTCATTACGAAACGCGCACGGTGAATTTTGTTCCGTTATGAAACGCTTTTGCCGGGAGAAATCGAAAAATGCGAGCCAGGGCGACTATTTCATCTCACTTCACATACTTGCCAGACGCGGGGGGAGAAAAAATTTTACCTCTCCAGGCGCCAGTAGCGGCGAAAAACGCCGTACTTCATCCACTTTTTCCGCTTGTTTTGCGCTGAACGAGCGGATCGAGATCGCAATCCCGTCGTTTCATATGAATTCATGTTTCAATATGAAACGATAAAATGTGCACCCTGTTTCATATCGGGACAAAAAGGGGAAACATTTTTTTGCCTGCGGCTCGCCCTACAGTGATGACATCGCTCAGGTAGCGCTTTTGTTCCCGCTTTTAATACCAGGCCGGACGGGGAAATACCGGGGCACATCGTGTCAAAACATGCACTTATTTGAGGGTGAACGGAATGCTAAAAGTTATTCAATCTCCAGCCAAATATCTCCAGGGACCGGATGCATCCACGCTGTTTGGCGAGTACGCTAAAAACCTGGCGGACAGCTTTTTCGTGATTGCCGATGACTTCGTGATGAAGCTGGCGGGTGAGAAAGTGTTGAACGGTTTGCATAGCCACAATATCAGCTGCCATGCGGAGCGCTTCAATGGCGAGTGCAGCCACGTTGAGATCAATCGCCTGATCGCCATTCTGAAGCAGCACGGCTGCCGCGGCGTGGTGGGCATCGGCGGCGGCAAGACGCTCGATACGGCGAAAGCGATAGGCTATTACCAGAAGCTGCCGGTGGTGGTGATCCCGACGATTGCCTCCACCGATGCGCCAACCAGCGCGTTGTCGGTTATTTATACCGAAGCCGGTGAATTTGAAGAGTATCTTATTTACCCGAAAAATCCGGACATGGTGGTGATGGATACGACGATTATCGCTAAAGCCCCGGTACGCCTGCTGGTGGCCGGGATGGGCGATGCGCTTTCAACCTGGTTTGAAGCCAGGGCCTGCTATGACGCCAGAGCCACCAGCATGGCCGGCGGCCAGTCGACGGCGGCGGCGCTGAGCCTGGCGCGCCTGTGCTATGATACGCTGCTGGCGGAAGGCGAAAAGGCCCGCCTCGCCGCTCAGGCCGGAGTGGTGACCGATGCGCTGGAACGCATCGTTGAAGCGAATACCTACCTTAGCGGAATCGGCTTTGAAAGCAGCGGCCTGGCCGCCGCGCACGCCATTCACAATGGTTTCACCATCCTCGAAGAGTGCCACCACCTGTACCATGGCGAGAAAGTCGCGTTTGGTACCCTGGCGCAGCTGGTGCTACAAAATAGCCCGATGGAAGAGATCGAAACGGTGCTGAACTTCTGCCATACCGTCGGCCTGCCGGTCACGCTGGCGCAAATGGGCGTTAAAGAGGGCATCGACGAGAAAATTCAGGCGGTAGCAAAAGCGACCTGTGCGGAAGGCGAAACCATCCATAACATGCCGTTCCCGGTCAGCGCGCAGAGCGTGCATGCGGCAATTCTGACCGCCGACCTGCTTGGACAGCAGTGGCTGGCGCGTTAATTTAGCGTCGTCCTGTCCCGCCTCGTTAATGAGAAGGGGCGTTTTATCCCCCTCTGGCGGTTACCCCCGGAGGGGTTGTCGTTTAAGTAACAGCGGAAATGGATATGACTGCGCAGACTCAGAGCTTTCCCCTGGCGATAACCCAGTCGTGGCATCGCTGCAGTAAGTTTATGCAGCGGGAAACCTGGCAGACGCCGCATCAGGCGCAGGGGCTGACCTTCGAATCGATTTGTCGGCGTAAGACCGCGCTGCTGACGATTGGCCAGGCGGCGCTGGAAGATGCCTGGGAGTATATGGATAACCGCCCCTGCGCATTGTTTATCCTTGATGAGTCCGCCTGTATTCTCAGCCGCTGCGGCGATCCGCAGACCCTTGACCAGCTGGCGGCGCTGGGGTTTCGTGACGGTAGCTATTGCGCGGAAAGCATCATCGGCAGCTGCGCGCTCTCGCTGGCCTCCATGCTCGGGCAGCCGGTCAAAACGACGGGCGAGCAGCATTTTAAACATGCGCTGCACGGATGGTCGTTTAGCTCTACGCCGGTGTTTGATAACCACGGGCGCCTGTTCGGTTCCATTTCTTTGTGCTGCCTGACGGAAGAACAGGCTTCGCCGGACCTCTCCCTGACCCTGGCTATCGCCAGGGAAGTGGGCAACTCGCTGCTCACCGATAGCCTGCTGGCCGAGTCGAATCGCCACCTTAACCAGATGTACGGTCTGCTGGAGAGCATGGATGACGGGGTGATGGCGTGGAACGAGCAGGGCATTTTGCAGTTTCTGAACGTGCAGGCCGCGACGCTGCTACACCTTGATGCCCAGGCCAGCCAGGGGAAAAACATCAATGAACTGGTGACGCTGCCGGCTCTGTTGCGCCGGGCGATCAAGCACGCGCGCGGGCTGAACCATGTGGAAGTCACCTTCGAGAGCCAGCATCAGTTCGTTGATGCCGTTATCACGCTCAAGCCGATCGTCGAAGAGCAGGGCAACAGTTTCATCTTGCTGCTGCATCCGGTCGAGCAGATGCGTCAGCTGATGACCAGCCAGCTTGGCAAAGTGAGCCATACCTTTGAGCAGATGTCGGCTGACGATCCTGAAACCCGGCGGTTAATTCACTTTGGCCGTCAGGCGGCGCGCGGCGCTTTTCCAGTGCTGCTGTGCGGCGAGGAAGGGGTGGGTAAAGAGCTGCTCAGCCAGGCGATTCACAATGAGAGCGAGCGGGGTGGCGGACCGTATATCGCGGTTAACTGCCAGCTGTATGCCGACAGCGTCCTTGGGCAGGATTTTATGGGCAGCGCGCCGACGGACGAGGAAAACGGGCGTCTTAGCCGTCTCGAGCTGGCCAACGGCGGGACGCTGTTTCTGGAAAAAATCGAATATCTGGCGCCGGAGCTGCAGTCCGCGCTGTTGCAGGTGATCAAGCAGGGGGTATTAACCCGTCTGGATGCCCGGCGTTTGATCCCGGTGGACGTTAAAGTCATCGCCACCACTACCGTCGATCTTGCCAACCTGGTGGAACAAAACCGATTTAGTCGCCAGCTTTACTACGCGCTGCACTCTTTTGAAATCGTTATTCCGCCGCTGCGGGCGCGGCGTAACAGTATTCCTTCGCTGGTCCAAAATCGTCTTAAGAGTCTGGAGAAGCGTTTTTCCTCGCGGTTGAAGATGGATGACGATGCGCTGGCGCAGCTGGTGGCCTACTCCTGGCCGGGTAATGATTTTGAGCTGAACAGCGTGATTGAAAATATCGCCATTAGCAGCGAGAACGGCCATATCCGTTTGAGTAATCTGCCGGAATATCTCTTTGCCGAGCGGCCAGGCGCCGACGCGGGTTCCTCGCTGCTGCCCGCCAGCCTGACCTTCAGCGCCATTGAAAAAGAGGCCATCATCCATGCCGCCCGCGTGACCAGCGGACGGGTACAAGAGATGGCGCAGCTGCTGAATATTGGCCGCACCACGCTGTGGCGAAAAATGAAACAGTACGATATCGATGCCGGCCAGTTTAAGCATAAAAATCAGGAGTAACCGGGCACCCAGCCTGACGCCGCGATGGTACTTGTTCGCGGCGTTAGCGATCGCTCTATCAGAAAGCCTGGCGGAAGATAGCGACAATCTCTTTCTCGTTACCCTTGCGCGGATTTGAGAAGGCGTTGCCGTCTTTCAAGGCCATCTCCGCCATATAGGGGAAGTCAGCCTCTTTAACTCCCAGCTCGCTCAGATGCTGCGGAATGCCGATATCGGAAGAGAGGCGGGCGATGGCGCAAATGGCCGACTCGGCGGCGTCCATGGTTGAAAGTCCGTGGATGTTTTCTCCCATAAATTCGGCGATGTCGGCAAACTTTTCCGGATTGGCGATCAGGTTATAGCGCGCAACGTGCGGCAACAGCACCGCGTTCGCCACGCCGTGCGGCATATCGTACAGGCCGCCAAGCTGATGGGCCATGGCGTGAACGTAACCGAGGTTGGCGTTATTGAAAGCCATCCCCGCCAGCAGGGAAGCGTAGGCCATGTTTTCGCGGGCTTGCAGGTTGCTGCCCAGCGCGACGGCCTGGCGCAAGTTCCGGGCGATCAGGCGGATGGCCTGGATCGCGGCGGCATCGGTGACCGGGTTGGCATCTTTTGAAATATAGGCCTCCACGGCGTGGGTTAACGCATCCATGCCGGTTGCGGCGGTCAGCGGCGCCGGTTTGCCAAGCATGAGCAGCGGGTCATTGATGGAGACCGAGGGCAGGTTACGCCAGCTGACGATAACGAACTTCACTTTTGTTTGGGTGTTGGTCAGTACGCAGTGGCGGGTCACTTCGCTGGCGGTACCGGCGGTGGTATTCACCGCGACGATCGGCGGCAGTGGGTTAGTCAGGGTTTCTATGCCGGCATAGCGGTAAAGATCCCCTTCGTGGGTAGCCGCGATACCAATCCCTTTACCGCAGTCATGAGGGCTACCGCCGCCGACGGTGACGATAATATCGCACTGTTCTTGACGAAAGACCGCCAGGCCATCGCGCACGTTGGTGTCTTTTGGATTTGGCTCGACGCCATCAAAAACCACCACCTCAATACCGGCTTCCTGCAGATAGCCGAGAGTTTTATCCACCGCGCCGTCTTTGATGGCCCGCAGACCTTTATCGGTGACCAGCAGCGCTTTTTTACCGCCCAGTAGCTTACAGCGTTCGCCGACGACAGAAACAGCATTGGGACCAAAAAAGTTCACGTTTGGCACCAGATAATCAAACATACGATAGCTCATAATATATCTTCCTGGTTGGATTTATTATTTAGAGAAACCCTTCAGAGCCGTTTCGGCTAATAACATGTCCTGTTCGACGGTACCGCCGCTCACGCCAACGGCGCCGATGACTTCCTCGTTAAAAATAACTGGCAGGCCGCCGCCAAAAGGAATGATTCGCTGCTGGTTGGTGAGTTGTAATCCATATAGCGGTGCGCCCGGTTGGACTAACGCTGTAATTTGATGAGTGCCTTTTTGCAGGCCGCATGCCGTATAGGCTTTATTGAGCGCAATATCGCAGCTGGTTATAAATGCCTCATCCATACGCTGCATCAGGAGCATATTTCCGCCGCGGTCAACAACGGCAAAGACCACCGGCACGTTCATTTCAAGGGCTTTCGCCTCAACGGCAGTAGCCATTTCTTTCGCAGCCGCCAGCGTGATAGTGGCGATGTGTTTGATCTTATCCATAATCTCTCCTGTTAATATCCAGGGCTGGAACGCGATAATTATCGCAGGCACATATTTCAACTGCTGTTTGCGGGCTTATTCTCTCGCCGCAGGTTATTAAGTCAATAGCGAGAAAAATACTATCTAATTGAGTTTTTTATTACCGCAGTCTGTTTTTTGATAACGATCGTTTAGCTGTATCACAGTTTGTTATTAATCTTCTTTTGCATGTTTCATCATGGAACTTCTTTTTTTTAATCTGTGCCAGACTGGAACGAAATTAATTTGCTTAACTTACGGCTTTACATCGCTTTTTGCTGATTAACGGCGAGAAGAAGGCGAGTTTATCGATAAGCCGTCGCGCAGGGTGAAGTTTTTCTGCCTTTTTACTCAGCGGGCATCGCACCGTGATGCGAGCGCGCGGCGTGGAGGGGAGCAAAACGCCGCATTAGTCGAGCAGAAAAGCGCCACGCAAGCGTTTAGCTGGGGCCTGAATCAAAGAAAGGCAACGATCTCTTTGATATCCCGACGGAGTTGGGTCCATATTATAAACATGTTCATTACGTGGTTAATTTTAAGGATAAGAGCATGCCAACAGCAATCGATAAAGCCCTGGATTTTATTGGTGGTATGAACACATCGTTACCGGTGCCGAATACTATGGATGAAAGTACCGCTAAGGGGATCCTGAAGTATTTGCATGAACTAGGCGTACCGGCCAGCGCTGCGCAGGTCACGGCCCGTGGTGAGAAGGAGGGGTGGAGTGCCGGGTTCACGCAAAAAGTAGCCGGATGGGCGGACAAAATTGCCTCTGGCAACCGCATTATTATCAAAAACCCAGAATACTTTACTGCTTATATGCGCGAACAGCTGCAGGCGCTGGCGTAAGCCGCCTGTCGCCATATTCACCATAAGACGTGGCGCTATACAGGAGCCGCAAAACGCAAAAAGGGCTGACGATTTCTCGCCAGCCCTTTGTAGCGGCCAAGTAATATTGGCCACGATCTTACAGTAAAAACGGTATCTGTTCTCTGACTCTTCGGGCGTCAGCCCACCGTCCTAATAGTGAGGTCTGACGCTATCGTAATAGTCCAAAATATAAGCGCTTATTTTTTTCCAGACCTCATCTTTGCCTGCGTAACCATTCGCTGGCACCCATTCTATTTTCAGACTGCGGAAGAAACGTTCCATAGGGCTGTTATCCCAGCAGTTTCCCTCCGACTGACACTTTGCTTTATTCTGTAACGCCAGAGAAGTCGTTGATATGTAAGTCCTGTATACAGGTTTCCTTAATCGCTATGGAACAGACATCTCGTGGTTGACCACGCGCCTCACAGGCCGTCTGTAGGGCACTGCTTGTCAGTGCTGTTTCGGCATTGACTGACCAATTTCAGCCGACCACTCTGCGGGCAAAAAGATCCATAACGATCGCCAGATAGCACCTGCGATTTCCGGTCCAGATAGACGTAATATCTCCGCACCATATCCGGTCAGGCTCCGGTACCGCGAACTGACGCTCAAGTAGATTCGGCAGGCATGTATACTCCTGTCGGGCATTTTTATGCTGATGTTTCCGGGCTGACAACTACTCAGGTTCAGGTATTTCATCAAACGTCCGGTACGGTAGCGGCTCATCGGGACACCGTTCTGGGTCAGCATTTCTGCCAGCGTGCGCGCGCCTGCAGAGCCCCGGCTCTGGTTCCATGCCCGGCGTATCTCGCTGCACAACCTGATGTGTGGCGGATTAACCGTATCGTGTCGTTTTCGCCAGTACTGGTAACTGCAGCGGTGTATTCCCAGAGCGGAGCAAAGGCTGACAACCGTGTGGTTGTCACTCAGTCTGGCAACTCTCGTGAATCGTTCAGTGAGATGGACATCAAGAGCGCTGTAGCTTTTTTAATATCGTATTCTGTTTCTCCAGGTGGAGGACCTGCTTTTCCAGCTCGCAAATACGTTGCTGCTATGGGCTAATGGGAGTTGCAGAGGGCGTAATACCCTGATGCTTCCGCCAGGGCTGGCGAACCCAGTTCTCAAGCGTAGTAGAGCCGACATTCATCGCTTCACTGGCCTGTCGACATCAGTAGCCCTTATCAACAATCAGCTATGTAGATTCCAGCCTGAACTCGGGGGTAACGTACGTTTAGTTTTTTGTTCATTAAGTCACCTGTTTTGTGTTGAGGTGAGAATACCACCTTTAATCAGGTGGCCAAATTTACTGTGCCATTACATTCTGACCTATGAAGCGCTTATGAATCATGTGCCCAGTGTGTTCGGGGGTGACAAACATGAGTCTCGCTCAGACCGTTACATCTACATCCCGACCATCACCATCCTTGAAAGTCCGCAGCGTGAGGGTTTGAGTCGTTCTTTGCCTGCCAGATGAAGGTTCGGGGCCAGAGCAAGCGGGAGTACACCAGGCACATGCTGCGCCTGCGTCGCGCCGGACAGCTGACTGGGCATTAGATACCGGAAATCATTTTGCTCAACAGCCATGACGGCTCATTAAGCTACCAGATGCTGCCGGGACTATTTCGTGGCGTCTGTACCAACGGCCTGGTCAGCGGCCCGTCTTTCGGAGAAGTGTGGGTGCCACATAAAAGGAATGTCGTTGAGAAGGTGATTGAAGAGCCTAACGAAGTACGCGGGGTCTTTGACCGAGTGGATGAAAAGCGCGATGCGATGTAGTCGCTTGCGCTACCAGACCCTGCCCGTCATGCACTGGCGAATGCTGCGCTGAAGTATGGCTTTGGTGAAGACCATCAACCGGTCACGGTATCGTCAGTTGCATGTGGGGTCGCAGTAAATACAGAAGAAGCCAATAGAACGGTAGATAATGCGATATGTCCTTATTTAAAGTTATCGGTTATGCGAGTGATTCAGCATGGTACTGATAAAACGGGGTGACTTTACGAAAAACTATAATTACATCATAACGCGGGTTATGACGAATAGCCGCTTTATTTATAATTGAAAGTGACAATTCTGGCCTGTCCTGATTTGCCTTTATATTGGATTGGTTTATTTTTAATGCTGCTTGTAATAACTGTACCGGTTTCAGCAGAGCACGTTGCCTCTTTACTTTTTATGGCCAGGTTGAGGCAGGTTTCTCGAGCCGAAGCAGAATTGTCAATAACGCGACCAATAAACTGTACTGTATTTGCAGACGAAGAGAAATATATCAGTAAGAGGAAAAAAAAGAAAAGACGAGATAGATTAATCATCATTATGCTCCCGAGTGTCAACTATCTTAGGAACATCATAAACCTCAGTAAAACGATTTCAATATAATTGTTGACATTTCTAAAAATATTTCCTCAAGGTTGTCATTTGCGATTTTTTTGTATCATACAACAGCGTTAAATAATATTTTTTTAATTAAAGAACAACAAAAAAACAACATTGTAATACACGTCCCATGAATCAAGGGACATGTATTACAAGAGGTATTCAGTCATAGCCTAGCATTAGTTGTGCGGTAGCAAATACATTACCCGTCGAGATCTTGGTGGTGTCATAAACTTTGTAGTAGGCATAAAGATTGACATTGAATGCTGACTCGATGGAATCACCTGTGTGCAAGGAAAAGATTTCAGTGGCACCTTGCTGTGACGAACCGCTGGCAAAAGTAATATCATTGCCGATCGAAGCGGTGCGAACCGAGACGCCGACTCCACCCGCTTCCGAGTCTTCATTAACTAATACGGTGCCTTTGTCCGCGTTGCTAAGAATATCGGAGCTCGAGAGCCAGCCGGTAATATTTCGGGTCGATATAGTATCACCCATAGCATCACGGCATACCACGGGCAGGCGGAAGCTCGTACCGGGCGCTTCACCCTGGGCCAGTAGAGTATCCAGTGTCGCGGGAGGAAGTTTGATGGTTAAATCATGTGTAAGGTTGCAGGTGGTTTGCTTTGGTTCAAAGTTAATCGCTATTCTCTCGTAACCCAGATAACGTGCTGATGACCATGAAGTCGTGTCATTCATCATATAACTCCACACATTGTCCGCGTAGCTCTGGCTTTGACAAAGCAATATGCTAGTACAGTATGTGGTACTGGATGAACTGTCGCTGACCACGGCTGGAACAATGTAAATGGATCCGGAAGTGGTCGTTTTGGTAGACGTGCTCACCCCTTCGGGCTTTTTGCTCAGATATTCGAACGTCAAGGTGTATTGCGTTTGATAGCTTCCCAGACTGTGTACACCGGCAAGCCCGCTAACGGTAGTTTTGGTACTACCGGTAATTTGATTCGTGACTTTGATCCAGTAATCTTCCGTGCCATCAGGACTGGTATAGTTTAGATATACAGGCTTGTTGCCGAAAGCGGAAAAGAAGTAGACCGCATCAAGCCCAAGACCGAGTGTACAGGTAAATGAACCTGACCAATTGGAGGTATAGTTAACGGTATAAACCGTCGAAGCGGTAAACGCGGTGGAGAGGTTTATCGACTTTTCAGAATGCTTGACGCTGCCAAGAAGAATGCCACACGAGGCTGATGCTAACTGACATCCAAGCAGAATAAGCAAAAAGAAAAAGATTGTTGAGTGAAGTAATTTTTTAAACATAGGAATACCGTAGCATAATTGAACTATCCGTGATTAATGAATCATAAATAACCGTTAAGTGTGTTATTTAAGACCTTATGCAAATAAATAGCGGGCTTACCGCATTACTGAAAATGATATAATTTTTATTCACCCCAATATTAAATGATATTTTTTGCGTTAACGGCAACATCCTCTTTGATTTACCCTGAGTCATATCAGAAAGATTATCATGCACTGACTTCTCAACGTTAACACGCCTAAAGGTATATACTTTTTTTCCATTGTTTTGATACGTAAAGGTCACAAACCGCGAGATGGGGTAGCTCCTCTCGTTGTCGTTTATAATGCCTGATATATAATATCTGCCAGTTCGATCGTTATTAAAAAAAAAGGATATATCACCTTCAAAATCAAAACCTTCTCCCTGTGTAATCCCTCGATAATCCATGTGTGCCCGGCAGCTTGCATTAAAGTAGTCAGGCCCGGGAGAATACATAATAATTAATACAGACAACAATGCGATGCTGAGTATCAGAAGTAAAGAAGGTAGCCAACGCATAGTGATTATTGCTTCCGAATATATGAGTATTGATAGCGATAGTTGTTATCGCAATAGGTTAAGCCATTACCATTCGGTTTGCCTGTGCATAGTGCCAGAAAAACACGCCCCGCGTGGCCAAAGTAAATGCTTGGTTGTATTTTTAAAAATACAACCATATTTGCCGGGGAGCACATTACTTCGATATCTGGATGAATATCATAGATGATGTGTTTCATGATTGTCTGATAGGATAGGTAATGATTAGTATCCGAAAGCACCTGACAATTTTTCAAGGTGAACAGCTTTACTGGTTCATGGCTGGAGGTGATATTTCTCGTCTTATTAAGTACAAAAAGCGAAGCTATCATAGTGATAGCCACTAAAATCCATAGTGCCATATTGATGACCGTATTACGATCGGGACGCAATCCGCCTGCCGCAAGAGATCCTATCGCAGCGGGGGTGATAACGACCTGTTGCGGCAACTCATCGGGTAAACTGTCCTCCTGCGCCAACGGCTCTGGGGAAAATAGCTCAGCTACTGGAACCGCTCTGGAGAAAATAAATCCTTTTTTAGGCTCAGAAACGATGCAGTCTTTCGGTATCCCCATCTCATGTAAAGTTTTTCTCAGTATACTGATGTACTGATTAAGTGAAGAGTTAGAACCATGATGACCGCGAGTTTCCCATACTTCACTTAAAAGATAATCTCGTTCTACCAGTTCACCATAGTTCGCTAACAGGATAGCGAGTATTTGAGACGCCGTTCTGGAGAGTTTTTTCTCAATCAACACGCTATCGTTGTCTCTGCAGACAATCCAGTTAGAGTCAGAATCAAATATGATTTTCTCAACGATACTGTATTTCATAATTTTTAATGACGTAGATAGATTAATAAAATTGTTATAGAAAAAGATAAATCCCCGGAGGATAATCAGGCCAGCACAATCACAAACAGTTATAATATTACGCTTGACAATTTAAATAAAATTAGCTAGCAAGATTATGGCAGCGGGCAATTTTTGAAACATCCTTTTCAGGAACTTTGATGATATCAACAATGTCCTGGCTAAGATCTTGACGCTGCGCAAAGAAATTATCTACCAGCACTAAAGGATAAAAATGTAATGTTTATCCTGGTTGCTAAAGTAAAGTTCAAAAGCATTAGAAAAAACATTACTGGTAAGCGTGCAGCGGTTTCTATGAACATAAAGTAACTTAAGATGTGATTTAACATCGCATTTATGCTGCACTTACAAACTATTCGTAACCTCAAGGGTTAAATTGATTATCCTGTAATTGTTTCGAATGAGAATGATAAATTTTCTTGTCGTTTCTTTCCGAAGGGTTCAAAGTAATGTAACCCAGAAAGAAGATAAAATTTATTGCTAGCCAGAGCACCATATTATTGCGATAACCCAGTTTCAGCATCGCTGCTCGTTTCAAGCGCGATATAGCTTTTCCGTCGCGAACATGCATTTGCGCCATATACCGATAGTCATTTTGAGAGATATAGTTCGTAATCGTAATGCGCTCATCCTGGGTTAATATCTTTAGCCGGCTGACATCATGTGAATATAATACGTCTTTGCAATTATGGATGTAGGCATACAAATCCTTCTGTAATGCCTTAAGTCCTTTATCCAAACTGACTATGTTACCTTTGCCTTTAACCAAATATTGGCGACAAAGCGAATAGTAGGGCTCTGAGCAGATAATCAGATCATACTCTTCAATACGGCGGTTTTTAACCGTAAGCAGATCCTGGATCCGTTTTTTCTCTGAGAGCACAACTATACGCATTCGCCGTGTCGATACGGCCTGGCTCTCTGGCCCGATGCTATCCAGAATGTTATGTATAGCCAGAGCCAAATAAGTATTATCAGAATCGATATAATATCTATATGCCATTATTTTATAGCTTTATTAGATTGATCATTATCACTATGCTAGCATTAGCTAGCGGCACGTATTTAAACCGTTCTCCGTAGGGGCTACGACAGAACAGTACTGCTTTTGTTTTTTACTGCTAATATTAACTTTTAATACCTTTGGCAACGTATCCGCCTTCAGATAAACTTGGCTTCCCTGAGACACATATCCCAGCAGACTTCCCTGTTCGTCCATAACGGCGGCACCGAACGGAAGTGCCTCATTTCCCGGCCGCATAACATTCAGCGTAAATGTCTTGCGAGTATCCGTCTTATATTTCAGATAGGTGATACTGCCTTCATATGGCGCGATGTATTCAATATTACCTAAAAGATCGACGCTACTATCTTGATTTCCATCAGGATCCAGGCGGTAATAGTTTTGTCGATAGGCTACCGCGCTGGTTGATAACGCTTGTCCTCTGGTATTCGTTCGAACCGCAGTATTCCCGTTGACCACCGCGTTGCTAAGTCCCGGGGCATCAATAATGACAAAATTTCGCCCGGTCGTACCTGATGCCAGTATGCCGGATGACCATGCCAGAATATTACCGCTGGCCCCAAGACTCATCTGACGATAATCCGTAGCTTCCGTCAGACCGGTGCTCAGGCTGCTGTAGCTGGTATCCCAGGAGGCGTAAAGATCCGCCGACCGCGATTTTGCATCATTGTCATTAGTTAACACCATGCTATAGCTGATATCTTTCGCTTCGCCGCTCAGGCTAACGTCCGAGTTGGTATATTTACCTTTCTCAACCGTCGTCCGCGAAGAGACTGTTGCGTGCGTCTCGAAAATACTCATCGGGATGGTTAGCGAAAAATAGAGACTTTCATCCGCGTTTTTCATCTTTCGCAGATTACTCACTTTATCACCATCGTAATCACTGTCGTAATAGCTCTGTGTATACTCTGTGCGCCGCAAAGATAGGCTGTACGTAATATTTTGATAATTATTGCTATACGTCAGGTTATACTGACGGTTGCTGCGTTGATTATTCCAGTAATTCCGCCAGAAACCGGTGAGCGTTAACTTACCGAATTTCTGCGGCAGCGTTTGCGATACCGACGCACTAAACGCTTGCTTACTGTTACGCGTGGTATTGATGTAACCAAGCCGATCCAGATTTTCACGGGTAGCAATATAGTCGCTGAAAGAAGCATAATCCTGAGTGCGATAATAATAGGACGCTAACGTCACGTTGGTCTTCGTCTGGAAGTACTTACTCCATGACACAGAGTATTTCTCTCCACTTTGATTCTCCGCATCCGGAAGTTGATAGCGTGCCTGCTCGACGTTTCCCGAGAAAGAGCCAATGTAGGGTAACGAAACCGTGCTACCTGCCAGCCAGGATTTATAGTCATTGCTGAGCATTAATCCGGCAAAAATAGACATATAGTTGTTCACGCCATACGTATAGCTGTATTGTAAAAATTTCGAACTGTCCGATGTACCGCGCATATTCACTTCACCGACGTTGAAACGATAGTCGCTGGTACCAGGGCGTAGCATTTCCGGCATGGAAGAGAACGGCACCGTAAAGATTTCAACCTGGCCATCGTTATTTTTTACTTCTACACGTAGTTCGTTTCTTGAGCCAGTCGGCATCAAATCGCGAATCGCAAAGGGACCAGGCGGTACGGTAATCTGATAAATAACGTTACCATCCTGCAGGACGCGAACGACCGCAGAACTGATGGCAACCCCGCTCACGACCGGCATATAGACACGCTGGCTATCCGGCAGCATCAGTTGACTTTTATTAACCGTTAATCCACGAAAGCGAACGCTGTCAAAATATTCCGATGAGGTATAGGCATCACCGACTCGCACAATCGCGTTGATCGCCGCAAAAGGGCGCTCAAGATAACGTGTTGAATTACGCCATTTCCCTGATTCTCCTGAGCTAGAACGGCTGTAGCTGGAATTATCAATAAGATGCCATCCCCCAAAATTCAGACCGCTATTTAGGGAAAGATAAACATTTTCTGAGTCTGTATATCCCGCTGTTTTACCACGGAAATTGTAATAACTCAGATTATAATTAGTAAACGCCCCATTAATGCCCGAATCCCATTTTTCAGGCGATATCCAGTTTCTTTCAGTGCGGTTGACGTATGCCTGCGGTACTTCCAGATTGACACGCATCTCGCCTGGCTTGAGTGAACGTGAACCACCATGGAGGATCTTATCCACATTGATGTAGGCTTCCTTCTCCAGTGCAAGAACCGGCTCAAGATCGCGAATATCTAACATCCGGACATCGGAAGTTTTAATCTTCAACGTACCTTTATTATCATTTTCGACAATGAATGTGTACTTTCCTTTCCAGTCATCGTTAATATAAACATCAAAAACATATTCACCGGGAGTCATAATAACGGCTTTGTTATTCCAGTCCATATTCGCAGAGTTGCCCATCAATAAACTATTATTGAAGTCTTCTGCTGAAGAGGAGCTAATATACAGCGCAGCCCAAATGGATTTAACTAATAAACCTCGGCGGAGAATTTTTTTATATTTCATGTTCCATGACCCAGAGACTCTGGTAGTAGGTTCAACCGATTAGTGCATAACGCTTTGAACCGTAATCATCAATCCATGCCGCACGGTAATGTCCCGCAGGCTTAATAGTACCGACAACCTGTGTACAGCTAAACGGAGCAATAAATGCAGCGCTCGTTAATAGATTTTTATCTGTCGTCTTTTTCTTAAGATCTCCGCCGTGCCAGCTAATTATTTCCGTAATAGTGATATAGTAAGGTGTGTCATTTTTCAAACAGACCGCGCCAGATTGCTGGCTCACGCTCACTTTTTTCATCATCTCGTTATCGGGTTCCGATAAACTTTGCGGACGATAAAGCAGCTTAATGCGGCTTCGTAAGGCAACCTGCAGATAATTTTCACCTTTTGTAGCCCCTTCGGGAACCGGGGGGACATCTAGCACATTCAACCAATAAACACTTTCCCTGTCGTCAGGCATGAGCCCGCTATTGATAATCGAAAGCTTCAGCGCCTGCCCTTCATTCGGTGCCATTTTGACCACAGGGGGAGTCAGGCTAAAAGGTGTTTTGATGGTTTCCGGTGCCGCTGACGGGTTTCCAGTATCTATCCATGACTGAACCAGATGTGTAGTTTTACTCCGGTTTACCAGCTGCACATTGACATATTTCGATTGAGCCGGATAAATAACGCGTGTCGCATTAATCACTACGCTGGCATTACTGGCAAAAGGAATGACCATTGCAGATAATAAAAATATTAGCTTTTTCATGATGCCTTACTTGTATAAAAACGGGGCTGCAATAGCCCCGATTGCACTTCTTATTCGTAACTGAAGGTATACGTTGCCGCAGTTACAACACTACCGGTAGACGTTGCAGCGCCGCCGTAATTATAGTAGTTAGCATAATACGTAATATTAGACGCACTGGTGCTACCCGAAACATCTGCCGCGGTTAAACCGGTATCCAGCGCTTCGTTGAAATTCACCTGAGTAGAACCATCTTTTGTTAAAGCAATACCTACGCCTTCAGCGGTACCGCTGTAGTTAGTGAGATACTTTTCATCGTCAGAGACGTTACCGCTTGTAAAGGTTACTTTCAGAGCATCAGTGTCGCCGGTATAACCGGTGCAACCGGATACGGCCATAGTGAACTCTTTTGCACCATTAGTAACAATACCGACGGAAGTACCCAGATCCGTGGTCGTAATAGGAGACAGGTTGACAGTAAAGTCAGAACCATTGTTTGTTGTGACGTTACACGTTGTGTCGGTAACTGAACCGTTAAAACTAATAGTTCCCCCAGCTACACCTTCATCAGTTGCCGCGTATACGCTACCGGATAAAATCATAATAGTGGCTGCGACTAAATTCTTATTGAACATCTTTTTTACCTGCTATTTATTTGTTTAAGATTCACCCAATGCAACACATCCCGAAACCCCGTACGTGCCTTATCAGATGCAATTACAGTTTTTTCCAATGTGCGAGGATAAATTAATCTCTCGCAGTGGACGACTATTATGGAAACACAAAGAAACAACTTTAAAAATTAAAAGAATCTAAAATAAATTAATAATTAATTTTATCTGTGAAATGTATTTTTATAGAGTAATATTCTTGGTTTTGTTGTTTTCATAGATTAAAGTTCTAACCCTGGCCCGTTTGGTCCAATTCAATTCCAACGTATAGCCTGTTTTTATAATAGGAAAATGCGCATATGAAGTGTTTTTTACCTGTATGAAAATACTATTTATACTAAGTAAGAACATGGGTATAGGTTTGGTGTAGCAAAATGATAACATTTCAGGGAGCCTTAAATCCTTTAACAAGGCAGCAATAATTGAGTTAAAAGATCATTAAGGCCTATCTTTCACATCATTTTAGGAAAAATCTTTCGCCTGATAGATATATACTTAGCCTCCTATTAATCAAGCCTGTATAAAAAGTCTCCATGGTATAAGGATCTTATAAAAAATGTCCCGAGTAGTTCAGTGCGTAACCTGCGAAAAATGTTGTTTTGGCAAAATGTGCAAAGACTACCTCTTTGATAATTCCCTGAATCTGTTTAATCAAAGCTTACAAAGAAATAAAGCGACGAGAAAAGGCGAATACCTTTATCGTTGCGGAGATTCTATTACTTACCTTATGGCACTGCGTTCCGGGACTGTAAAAATTTATGATATCAATGGTAATATCGTTAGCGTAAAAATTCCAGGCCAGTTGATTGGTACAGAAGATCTTGATTATTCTGCCTATCACCATTGCGCCATTGCTGCGACAGATATTCAGATTTGCTTACTTGAACGCAGCCGCATTTACGACCTCAGCCAAATAACTGAGAACTTTATCAACTACACTATAGAGCTACTTTCATTTGAGATATTTGAACAGCAGAAAATGATTTCTGTATTGGTCAGTCCCGATACACAGACCAAGGTCAGAGAGTTTCTTAAACTGATTGCACAACGATATGTAAGGTACGGTTTTTCACCAGGCAATATCCCACTGCCTGTGACGTTTAAAGAAATGTCAACGCTACTTGGCGTATCGCTTTCCAGCCTCAATCGCGCGTTGGCTGAGCTTAAAGAGAGCGATGAGATCATAGTAGAGAAGAAGATGATGCAGATTAAAAATCAAAACCGTGACTACGATACGCGGCATGCGTTGCTCCCGGAAGAATAGCCAGGCTCTTCAAAAACCATAAAGCGTTATCAAGTGCCAGAGGGGCTGGATTTTATTCGTTGGTATCGAACGTCATAGGGATAAAGTCAGAGCACAAAAAAGCCCGCAGGGCGTGCGCCGTGCGGACTTTCAGGACTTTACCGGATGATTCTGATAATCCCCTATGGAGAATTCTGGGCTGGCGGCGTCTGAAAAGTTTTTTGTAATTTATTGAATTTTCTACATTAAATTTCATTTGAACTTTTCAATGGTGCTATTTAGGTGCCTAAAAGTTTTATTCATCCCTCTTTGAGGGGACATAGACGCGTACAGCTTTAATCCAGATCAGTTGCATGATGCTGCCCACACGTTTTTGACCGCAGGTTTCCCTAATTTCGTTCAGACTGTAGTGGCACAGTATCGTGAATATTACGGGCAGTATTACAGGCTTTCATCACTATCCGGAGAGGCTGGCAGCGCGCTAAAGAGGGTAGGGCGGCAAATCCTTACCTGACCCGATTCGTATAAAACGAAAAAAGAGTTAGGCGATTCCTCATCTAACTCCTTGTTTTATTTGGTGGCCCCTGCTGGACTTGAACCAGCGACCAAGCGATTATGAGTCGCCTGCTCTAACCACTGAGCTAAGGGGCCGTGGCGAAGGATTATAAAGTAACTGTTGCCCGCAATCCAGCCTAAAACGCACGCCTGCTGTTTTTATAAACAACGCATTTTCAATCCTTTATAATTACCTTTTAGGTATTGAGCTGGGGAAAACATGATCAACGATATTCTGGCGCCGGACCTGCGGGTGGTCTTTTGCGGTATCAATCCGGGGAAGTCTTCCGCCCATACCGGTTTTCATTTCGCCCATCCGGGAAATCGCTTCTGGAAGGTGATTCATCAGGCCGGGTTTACCGACCGTCTTCTGAAACCCGAAGAGGAGCTGCAGCTGCTGGATACCCGCTGCGGGATTACCATGCTAGTCGAGCGCCCGACGGTACAGGCCAGCGAGGTCGCGCTGCTGGAGCTCCGCGATGGCGGAAGAGAGCTGGTGAGGAAAATGGAAGAGTATCAGCCGCGCGCGCTGGCGATCCTCGGTAAACAGGCTTTCGAGAAAGCGTTTCAGGTACGCGGCGTAAAATGGGGCAAACAGCAGGTGACCATAGGCGCGACGGAAGTATGGGTGTTGCCAAATCCCAGCGGGCTCAACCGGGCGACGCTGGATAAGCTGGTGGAGGCCTACCGGGAGCTTGACGAGGCGCTGGCAACGCGAGGGCTTTAATTCGCCCCGGGCGGTTCCAGGCGGGTAAATTCGCCGATAGGACGGCGAATTCGATTATTTTCGCCATAGTCGTCAACGTAGCCTGCGCGGAGGATCATTTGCGGCGGCTGGCTTAAGCCTAAGGTTTCCGCCAGCTGTTTACGGAACGCTTTATCCTCCAGCATCTGGCTCACCGGCTGAACAGAGATGCCGTAGCGGACGGCATCCAGCCAGAAGGCCTGCAGATTCATGCCGCTGCGCATCATCAGCGGAAAGGTTTCCTCTCCGCCGATGATAAAAAATCCAGCGCTTTGCGCTACGCTGCTGGCCGTTTTACTGATGCTTTCCGCGGCGAAGGCTTCTCCCTGGGCTTTTTGCCGATCGAAAAATGAGTAATAGAGCAGTTTTTTTATCCCGGTGATGCCTAACTGTTCTGCGGGCAGGCCGTCTTTCAACCGGCGGGCCTCTTCGTTGGAAAAGCGCAGCCAGTGAGCGAACTCCGCTCTTTTGGCCGCATCGAGCGCCTGAGCCTTTGCTGCCTGGATGGCAAAACTCTCAAGCTTATTAAACCCGGCGCTGCCGCGTGGATAATAATTTAAATACGGCTGGTGCTGTTTGAGCAGGGCAGCGAGATCGCGGGGCGCAAGGGCAATATCCTGAAACGGACGTTTGTCGGTGTGCCGGCGCTCAATTAACTTCAGCACGGCGGGCTGTTTGAGAGAAGAGGCGCTGTGGAGGGGGCTTAACGTCATGCGGGCAACATCACCATTGCGCGCCATCGCCGGTAAAATGTCTATTTCCGCCCGCATGCCAAATGCGGCGGCTGCCTGGCGGAAGTTCTCCAGGAACGCGCCCAGAGAAATACTGGCTTCTCGCCCCGCCGGGTCGATATGCGGGAGGGCTTTACTGCGGTCGAACGCCAGGGTGAATCGCCGTGCGTCCGGGTTATAGCGAATCTGCCAGGGCTGAGTATTATGCGCATTTGGCGCCAGCGAGGCGTAATACACTATATGGCGTTGTTCGGTTGGCAGCGCAAATGGTAGTGAAAGATCTTTGGTCAGGCGCAGGGGCTTCGCTTTATGATAGGCACAGGCGCAAACCACTATCATACCTATTAGTAAGGACAGAAATATTTTCTTTATCATCGACTCTCGCCTTTTTCTATCATTAATAATAAAGCGTCAAAAGCGAAGTTAAGAAAGGATTTTCGGTCCTTCTCAAGAAGCCGCAAAATATAGGCTTCTTTGCTTGCTGATTTTTCTACCAGCCCGGTCAGGCAGAGCCAGAACAGCATCATGACGTCTGCCATTGGAGCATTTAACTGAAGCTCTTTGTTTGCTGCCGCGCGGGAAATTTCTCCGGCGATAATATGATTAATCTCCTCGCCGAGCATATAGATATTAGTCAGTACTTTATTATTTTTCATCTCTTTTTCTGAGCAACCTATTTTCCCGGTAATGCCGGGGAAATAGACGATGCCGGAGTCGTGGATAGCAACCAACGACTGGCAAAGCTCATGATAAAACTCGCGGAAGGGGGCCTGCCGGCTGACTATTTTAACCACCTCCTGGTGAAAGCGCTCCATTCCATCGAGAATAAGGTGATCGACAATATCCTGTTTATTGTCAAAGTAGGTATAAAGCGTGGTTTTACTGAATCCGGCTTCGTGCGCAATCTCATCCATGGTCGTTCCTTCTATACCATGGTTAAGAAATAACGTATTAGCGGTGGCCAGAATAACCGTTCTATTAAAATCAGTCAGCTGAATCTTTCGTTTGCTATTCATTGAATGTCCCTATTATTTAGATTCGCGTTGTCCATTAAGTGCGATTTATGAACTAATAGTACAAATATAAAACTATGAGTCCAGTTGTTTGGCTTTATGGTATTAAATAATAAGAATATGACCCGGATATATATTGATAATTTCTGGATGCAGGTATTAATATTTATTAAAGGAATGATTTGCGATTAGCCATAAAAAAAGCCAGTCAGTTGACTGGCTTTTTTGCGCTAAGCGGCGATGATTAATCGTCGAGGAAGCTACGCAGCACTTCAGAACGGCTCGGATGGCGCAGTTTACGCAGCGCCTTCGCTTCGATCTGACGGATACGTTCGCGGGTTACGTCGAACTGTTTACCCACTTCTTCCAGCGTGTGATCGGTATTCATGTCAATACCAAAGCGCATACGCAGGACTTTTGCTTCACGGGCGGTCAGGCCAGCCAGAACGTCATGGGTGGCGGCGCGCAGGCTCTCAGTGGTGGCAGAGTCCAGCGGCAGCTCGAGGGTGTTATCCTCGATGAAATCTCCCAGATGCGAATCTTCATCGTCGCCAATCGGCGTTTCCATGGAGATCGGCTCTTTGGCGATTTTCAGCACCTTACGGATTTTATCTTCCGGCATCAGCATACGCTCGGCCAGCTCTTCCGGCGTCGGTTCGCGGCCCATCTCCTGCAGCATCTGGCGGGAAATACGGTTGAGCTTGTTGATAGTCTCAATCATATGCACCGGAATACGGATGGTGCGCGCCTGGTCTGCGATAGAGCGGGTGATCGCCTGACGGATCCACCAGGTTGCGTAGGTGGAGAACTTGTAGCCGCGACGGTATTCAAACTTATCTACCGCTTTCATCAGACCGATGTTACCTTCCTGGATCAGATCGAGGAACTGCAGACCGCGGTTGGTGTATTTCTTGGCGATCGAGATAACCAGACGCAGGTTCGCTTCAACCATCTCTTTCTTCGCGCGGCGCGCTTTCGCTTCACCGATGGACATGCGACGGTTGATATCTTTTACCTGCTCAATGGTCAGGCCGGTCTCTTGTTCAATCTGCTGCAGTTTCATCAGGCCGCGCTGAACGTCTTCTTTCACGTCAAGCAGCTTTTCTGACCACGGCTTATTCATCGCGATGGCCGCATTGAACCAGGTTTCGCTGGTTTCGTTGCCGGTAAACAGAGTGATGAAGTTTTTCTTCGGCATTTTGCACTGCTCAACGCACAGCTTCATGATGATACGTTCTTGAGTACGAACGCGATCCATCATGATGCGCATGCTGTTAACCAGGTAATCGAACTGCTTCGGCACCAGGCGGAACTGTTTGAACACTTCAGACAGCTTGAGAATCTCTTCCTGCGCTGCGGCGTGGCTACGACCTTTCGCTTTGATGGTATCGCGGGTCAGTTCGTACTGCGTGCGCAGCTCGGCGAATTTCTCGCGCGCCAGCTCAGGATCGATGCTGTTGTCATCATCGCTGCTGTCGTCGTCTTCTTCTTCATCTTCGTCTTCGTCGTCATCCATCTCTTCCTGAGAGAGTTCAGAACCGACGTGCGTCGCCGTTGGCGCCATGTCTTCTTCGGCGTTCGGGTCAACAAAACCGGTGATCAGATCGGACAGACGCGCCTCTTCCGCCTCAACGCGATCGTACTGCTCCAGCAGATAGGTGATGGCTTCCGGGTATTCAGCAACCGAGCACTGCACCTGGTTAATACCGTCTTCGATACGTTTAGCGATGTCGATTTCGCCTTCGCGCGTCAGCAGTTCGACGGTACCCATTTCACGCATGTACATGCGCACCGGGTCGGTAGTGCGTCCGATTTCAGACTCAACGCTGGAGAGAACCTGCGCCGCAGCTTCTTCCGCATCTTCGTCAGTATTGTTGTTAGTTTCAGCAAGCAAAAGATCATCGGCATCCGGTGCTTCTTCCATCACCTGAATGCCCATGTCGTTGATCATTTGGATGATGTCTTCGATCTGATCGGAGTCGACGATATCTTCCGGCAGATGGTCATTGACCTCGGCATAGGTCAGATAGCCTTGCTCCTTACCACGTTGGACAAGAAGCTTCAGCTGTGACTGCGGGTTTTGCTCCATAAGACGGTATCCACACTTAATTCGTTTGATTGGTGTAAGCAGATGAACTGCCAACATTTAAAGCGAGGGCGTACTTATATTTTTGCCGCTGCGCCTCGCGCGGCTGTCGGGGTCTTCCCGAACGATATTCGGCACTTAAGCCGTTAAATTCATTTTTTTTCCAGGGCTTGTCTGATTTCCCAGAACTCCCGGCGTTCTTCACTGCTTAAACCGTGAGTGCGGTCGCGAGCTATCAACTCTTCTTGCCGCTGTTCAAGCATTGCATCAAAAATTCGGTTTAGCGTGTCGGTGAACATTTTTTCAACATTCTCATCCCTTATATCGTTCCAGGCTGAGAGTTTTTCAAGTGTTGAGTATTCACTAGTCCCGCGATAGTTCTCTAATAGCTGCCCCGTGGTCAGGCCCGGCTGCGCAACACAGAGGTTCACCAGCTCGGAGAAGAGGCTGAGTCCCGGTAATTTGCTCTGCGCCAGCCCCTGCAAAGGGGGCACCAGCGGCGCCAGATTGGGATTCTGCACCAGCAGTCCTATAAGTATACGCATAGGCGTCTGTTTTATCTGCTGAGCCGGGCGTACGACGCCACTTTCTGCCTGTTTCGGCATTAAACGATCAAGCTGGGTATCATCAAAAATGCCCAGCTTCAGGCCCAGCATCTGGCGCAGCTGAATACGATGCGCATCGCCAGGCACCTGGCTAATGAGCGGCAGCGCTAGTGCGGCCAGCTGCGTACTGCCATCCGGCGAACTCAGATCGACCTGCGGTAAGAGACTGTTAAATAAAAACATGGAGAGCGGCTGAGCCTGCTCCATCCGTGCTTCAAAAGCCTCTTTACCCTCTTTACGTACCAGCGTATCCGGATCTTCACCATCGGGCAGGAACATAAAGCGTAGCTGACGACCATCGGTCATGTACGGCATTGCCGTTTCCAGCGCACGCCATGCGGCATCTCGACCGGCGCGGTCGCCGTCGTAACAGCAAATTACGTTGTTCGTCGCACGGAATAATATATGCATGTGGTCGGCCGTGGTCGATGTACCCAGCGATGCAACGGCATAGTTAATACCGTACTGCGCCAGAGCGACGACATCCATATACCCTTCGACAACCAGCAACCGCGGTGGTTCTGCCTGGTGCTGCTGCGCTTCATAAAGGCCGTAAAGCTGGCGGCCCTTATGGAAAATATCGGTCTCCGGGGAGTTGAGGTATTTCGGCGTATCGTTACCCAGTACGCGACCACCAAATCCAATCACCCGGCCTCGTTTGTCGCGAATCGGAAACATCACGCGATTGCGGAAACGGTCGTAAGTTCTTCCCTGGTCATTATTGACCAGCATTCCGGCATCGAGCAGCAGTTTCCTGTTGTCGACATTACCGCCGAAACGTTTTAATGCGTTATCCCAGCCTGGCGGCGCAAAACCAATAGCAAACTGCTGGACAACTTCGGCACTCAGGCCGCGTTGCTCCAGGTACTGGCGCGCAGGTTCGGCATTAGGTTGGGTGAAGGATTGCTGATAAAAGTCATTTAACCCTTCCATTAGCTGATAGAGATTTTGCCGCTGATGGCGCTCTATCTGACTCAGGCCCGTTCCGGCTTCATACGGCACTTCAAGATTATGCATAGCAGCCAGCTCTTCGACGGTTTCCACGAACTCGAGCTTGTCGTAGTTCATCAGGAAGTCGATAGCGTTGCCGTGCGCACCGCAGCCAAAGCAGTGGTAAAACTGTTTTTCACCGTTGACGGTGAAAGAGGGGGTTTTTTCGTTATGGAACGGACAGCACGCGTGATAATTCTTGCCCTGCTTTTTCAGCTTCACCCGCGCGTCGATCAGATCGACGATATCGGTGCGCGCCAGCAGGTCATTGATAAATACTCGTGGAATTCGTCCAGCCATATGCCCCGTTGTATACACTTCCCCTTCAAACTGCCTCTGCGTTGGCTTCGCTCGTTCACCCCTGTCGCTTACTTCAGTAAGCTCCGGGGACTTACTCCCTTGCCGCCTTGATGCATCTTGAATGATTGGGTGTATATGCTAATGCATAAACGAAAATAAGCCGCGCATTCCTTTCGGAAGCACGGCCTTACAACTACAACTCGGTCTGAATTGAGAGCCTGGCTCCCAACAGATTAGTACAGACGAGTGCGGCGTGCGTTTTCGCGAGCCAGTTTCTTCGCGTGACGTTTCACTGCGGAAGCTTTAGCGCGTTTACGTTCGGTAGTCGGTTTTTCATAGAACTCACGACGACGAACTTCCGCCAGAACACCTGCTTTTTCGCATGAACGTTTGAAGCGACGCAGCGCTACGTCGAACGGCTCGTTTTCACGTACTTTAATTACCGGCATGTAACTCTCACCTTTGATAAATTCGGTTTGCCGCTGGCATCAACGCCAGCTTATTTCAAAATGGTGCGGAATTTTACTGCAATTGCTGCTGCTTTGTAAAGCACCGACGCGATTTTTGAAAGGGACTTTTATAAGGACAGGGAGTATACACGAAGTGAGCGCCAGGGGTGAGGAAAGTTTTACATCAACCCGCATTGGTCCTACACTGCGCGGTATTGAAACGAGGTAAAACTAGCCATGCGTGTACTGGGAATTGAAACATCCTGCGATGAAACCGGCATCGCCATTTATGACGACGAAAAAGGTCTGTTAGCCAACCAGCTGTATAGTCAGGTGAAATTGCATGCTGACTACGGCGGCGTGGTGCCTGAACTCGCCTCGCGCGACCACGTGCGTAAAACCGTCCCTCTGATTCAGGCGGCGCTCAAAGAGGCCGGGATGACGGCAAAAGATATTGATGCCGTTGCGTATACGGCGGGCCCAGGCCTGGTTGGCGCGCTGCTGGTCGGCGCGACGGTAGGCCGCTCGCTGGCCTTCGCCTGGAACGTGCCGGCGATCCCGGTACACCATATGGAAGGGCATCTGTTGGCGCCGATGCTGGAAGATAATCCGCCGCAGTATCCGTTTGTCGCGCTACTGGTTTCCGGCGGCCATACCCAGCTGATTAGCGTCACCGGTATTGGCCAGTATGAGCTGTTAGGCGAGTCAATTGACGACGCGGCAGGGGAAGCCTTCGATAAGACGGCTAAACTGCTCGGCCTGGATTACCCTGGCGGCCCGATGCTGTCGAAGATGGCCTCCCAGGGCACCGAAGGGCGTTTTGTCTTTCCGCGCCCGATGACCGACCGTCCCGGGCTGGATTTTAGTTTCTCAGGCCTGAAAACCTTTGCTGCCAACACCATCCGCAGCAACGGCGATGACGACCAGACGCGCGCCGATATCGCCCGCGCTTTCGAAGACGCGGTCGTGGATACGCTGATGATCAAGTGCCGCCGGGCGCTGGAGCAAACCGGCTTTAAACGGTTGGTGATGGCTGGCGGCGTCAGCGCTAACCGTACGCTGCGCGCGAAGCTGGCGGAAATGATGAAAAAGCGCGGCGGGGAAGTCTTCTATGCCCGTCCTGAATTCTGTACCGATAACGGTGCGATGATTGCCTATGCGGGTATGGTTCGTCTGCGTTCCGGGGCAAAAGCGGAGCTGGGCGTCACCGTTCGTCCGCGCTGGCCGCTGGCTGAACTTCCGGCGGCATAATTTCTGCTGTTTTACAGGCCGACGTCCTGTCGGCCTGCCTTCTCGACTTATTCCATACTCTTACACAGCGAGCAAATCGCCCCCTGATGTTTATGCGAATGCATCACGTCAGGACGTTCGTACTCTTCCCGGCAGCTCAGGCAGCGGTAAACGGTGATCGACGCATTACCCTGCGCATCGTAGCGCGGCTCGGCGATACCGTCATCGCGCTGTTTAATGTAATAGCGCCCGCGGGTGGCGATTCCCATGACCGGCGTCATCACGAACGCTACCGCCAGCGCGATCAGCGGCGAGAACGGCGCCAGGGTGTCGCCTAACAGGCCGAAGAAGGCGCTAATCGAAAGGCCTGCCGCGAGGGCAAAAGAGACTACGCCTACCGGGTTGACGTTGTAGATCATCCCGCGGCGGTACTCCGGCTGCGCCGGCGCCAGCTTCAGCACCCCTTTATTGACGGTGATATCGGTGGCGACCACCACCACCCAGGCGATGGCAAAGTTAGAGTAGAAGCCGAGGATCCACGCCAGAGCGCTAAACATGTCGCCCTCCATCAGGGCGAGAGCAATCGTCAGGTTGACGATGACGAAAATAATTCTCCCCGGATAACGTTTGGTGGTGCGCGTCCAGGCGCTGGTCCACGCCAGCGAGCCGGAATAGGCGTTAGTGACGTTTATTTTTATCTGCGAGATAACCACCAGCACCACCGCGAGGGTGAGCGCCAGCCAGCCGGGGACCAGGTTATCGAAGACGCTGACGAACTGCTGTACCGGTTCGGTGTTGTGCACCGCCGGGAAGCGGGTCAGCAGATAGAACCCGAGAAAAGCGCCGATAATCTGTTTAATCGCACCTAACACGACCCAGCCCGGACCGGCGGAGAACACCGCCAGCCACCAGCTTTTGCTGTTTTCTGCGGTCTTCGGCGGCATAAAGCGCAGGTAGTCGATCTGCTCGCCAATCTGCATGATCAGCGACAGGCATACCCCCGCGCCGAGCATAATGGCGGTTAAATCTACCGTTGCGGCGTGGTTTTTACCGGCGAAGTTCATAAAACCATCCACCAGATCCGGGTCTTTGGCGATAAGCCACGCCACCGGAACCACCATCAGGACCAGCCACAGCGGCGTCGTCCAGATCTGAAGGCGAGTCAGCGCCTTCATGCCGTAGACCACCAGCGGCAATACCATCAGGGTGGCGATGAGGTAGCCCATCCACAGCGGGATCCCTAAGCCCACCAGCAGCCCCTGCGCCATAATCGAGCCTTCGAGGGCGAAAAAGATAAAGGTAAATCCGGCAAAGATAATGCTGGTGATCACCGAGCCAAAGTAGCCGAAACCGGCGCTGCGGGTGATTAAGTCGAGGTCGATGTTATAGCGCGCGGCGGTAATCGCCAGCGGAATACCGGTAAGAAAAATAACCAGTGCCGCCAGCAGGATCGCGTAAATCGCATTGGTGGTACCCCAGGCCATGCCGATGCTGGCGCCGATAGAAAAGTCGGCCAGGTAGGCGATACCGCCTAATGCCGTCACCGCGACAACCCCTGGTCCCCAGCGGCGAAAGCTCAGCGGGGCATAGCGAAGCGTATAGTCTTCCAGCGTTTCTTTGGAGCCGGAGGCACTGGTTTGCGCAGGTAAATCAGTTTTTATATCCAGTGATGACATAGTCATTCCTTAATGGTTGGGCATGACTGGAATTAGCAAACCTTATGCCACATCGCAGGGCAGGCGCTGTCAGGGCTTCATGAAGGGGATGGCCAAAGAGAGGGCAGGGTATGCACCATCCCGACATCTTTGCGTCGGGATGGTGCAGAGGTTATTTGCCGAGCATACCTTTGTCTTCGATAAAGGCGATGATATTTTGCAGGCCGTCGCCGCTTTTCAGGTTGGTGAAGCTCCACGGACGTTCGCCGCGCATGCGCAGGGTATCGCGCTCCATCACTTCCAGAGACGCGCCCACGTATGGTGCAAGATCGGTTTTGTTGATCACCAGGAAGTCGGATTTGGTGATCCCCGGCCCGCCTTTGCGCGGGATCTTTTCTCCTTCCGCCACGTCGATGACGTAGATGGTGAGATCCGCCAGCTCCGGGCTAAAGGTCGCGCTCAGGTTATCGCCGCCGCTTTCCACAAAGATCAGATCGAGATTGCCGAATTTCTCGCTTAGCGCTTCCACTGCGGCCAGGTTCATCGATGCGTCTTCGCGAATGGCGGTATGCGGGCAGCCGCCGGTTTCGACGCCGACAATTCGCTCTGGCTCCAGGGCGCCGGCTTCGGTGAGAATGCGCTGATCTTCTTTGGTGTAGATATCGTTGGTCACCACCGCCAGCTGCCAGGTGTCGCGCATGGCTTTGCAGAGGGCTTCCAGCAGCGCGGTTTTTCCGGAGCCGACCGGGCCGCCGACGCCGACGCGCAGCGGTTGCTTAATCATGTTCATATCTTCTCCTAAGAACGGAATAGTCGGGAATACTGGGTTTCGTGTCGCGCGGAAGCGATAGCCGCAAGCGGCGTCGCCGAACCGATTGCGCAATCCGGGGCCGCAAGGGCGCTGTCCATGTCCGCCGCATAGCGGTCGCACAGGCGCAGAATCAACTGCTGGGCCGCCTGCTGGCCGAAGGGCACCAGCTTGACGCCCGCCATCACCGCGCTTTCAATCCAGCTATAGCCAAGGCTCAGGGCCAGATCAGGAATGGCTATTTGCCAGCGTACGCCAAGCCACGCCATACCGGTTAACTGGCTTTGCTGACACAGCTTGCGCCACTCGGGCGGGCAGTCCGGCTGCCAGTCGGCCAGCAGCCGGGTGAAGGCTGCGCCGCGGTTGCGCTCTTCATCGCGCAGCTCGCGGGTTTCCCGGCAGGCGAGCAGATAAGCGGTCCAGCGCCGGGCACAGTCCAGATCGCCCGCTTCGCAGGCCCGGTAGAGCCGGGCAAACAGCGGCAGGTCGACGGTAAAAAAGCTCTGCTCCATCTGCCGCAGCTGCCAGCGCTCAAAGGCGGCGGTATCCGCTACCCAGCCCGCTTCCACCGCCCACTCCAGCCCCTGGGACCAGCTGTAGCCGCCAACCGGGAGGCTGCTGCTGGCAAGCTGCATCAGCCGCAGACGTTTTTCCGGCGTCGGCATTTAGTGGCTGTGCTCGTGATTGTGATGATGATGATGGCCGTGCGACTCGCTGGCGTAGGCGCCGGCTTCCGGTTCAAACGGCAGATGCGCGAAATCCACGGCCAGGCCAAACTGGCGCAGCATATCGTCCAGGACGTGGTCGTGATGGTAGCGCAGCTCGCCGGGCATAATCTGCAGCGGGACATGGCGATTGCCGAGGTGATAGCAGGCTTTCGCCAGCATAAAAGGATCCTCGCAGCGCACGACCGAAACGGCTTCATCGGCGGCAATCACTTCAATGAATTCGCTGCCGTTTTCGTTACTGAGAATATCGCCGCCGCGCAGCAGCAGACCGCGCGGCAGCAGCAGGCCCGCCTGACGGCCATCGTTGAGGGTGACTTTAATACGGCTTTTTACTCGCACGTCAATCGGCAGGGTAACGCTGGCCGTGGCCTGCGCCGGGGTCTCTACCCGCTGGGTCAAATAAAGCATTTGCGCTCCTTAAAACAGGAAATAACGTTGCGCCATGGGTAACACGTCCGCCGGTTCGCTGGTTATCAGTTCGCCGTCGATGCGCACCTCGTAGGTTTGTGAATCCACGGTAATATTGGGCAACAGGCCGTTGTGGTGCATATCGGCTTTTTGTACCGTGCGGCAGCCTTTAACCACCGCCGTCGCGCTCTCCAGGTTCAGCCGTTCAGCGACGCCGTTTTCCGCCGCCGCCTGCGACAGGAAGGTCAAACGGCAGCGGTGACGAGCGCTGCCCAGCGCGCCGAACATCGGGCGATAGTGCACCGGCTGCGGCGTCGGGATAGATGCGTTGATGTCGCCCATCGGCGCCATGGCGATCATGCCGCCTTTGACGATCGTCGCCGGTTTTACGCCGAAGAATGCCGGGGACCACAGCACCAGATCCGCGAGTTTCCCCACTTCAATCGAACCGACTTCATGGGCGATACCGTGGGTTAATGCCGGGTTAATGGTGTATTTGGCGATATAGCGCTTCACGCGGAAGTTATCGTTATCGCCGCTCTCTTCCGCCAGCGGGCCGCGCTGAACTTTCATCCGGTGCGCCACCTGCCAGGTACGTAACACCACTTCGCCGACGCGACCCATGGCCTGCGAATCGGACGAGGTAAGGGAGAAGGCGCCCAGGTCGTGCAGGACGTCTTCTGCGGCGATGGTTTCCCGCCGAATGCGCGATTCGGCAAACGCCACATCCTCGGCGATATCCGGGTCGAGATGATGGCAAACCATCAGCATGTCCAGATGCTCGTCAATGGTGTTGACGGTGTAGGGCAGCGTCGGATTAGTCGACGAGGGCAGAATATTGGGGTGTGCGCAGGCGGTAATAATATCTGGCGCATGGCCGCCGCCCGCGCCTTCGGTATGGAAAGTATGGATAGTGCGCCCGCCGATGGCCGCCAGGGTATCCTCAACGAATCCCGACTCGTTAAGGGTATCGCTGTGCAGCGCAACCTGAACGTCCATTTCGTCGGCTACGGTCAGCGCGCAGTTGATTGCCGCTGGCGTCGCGCCCCAGTCTTCGTGAATTTTCAGGCCGATAACCCCGGCCGCGACCTGCTCACGCAGCGCATCCGGATTCGAGCCATTACCTTTACCCAGCAGGCCGACATTGACCGGCAGGCTGTCCGCAGCCTGCAGCATCCGCGAGATGTACCACGGACCCGGGGTGCAGGTCGTGGCGTGGGTACCCGCCGCCGGGCCGGTCCCGCCGCCGATCATGGTGGTGACGCCGGAGACCAGCGCTTCTTCTGCCTGCTGCGGGCAGATCCAGTGAATATGCGTATCGACGCCGCCGGCGGTGACGATCTTGCCTTCTGCGGCAATAATTTCCGTGGCCGCGCCGATCGGGATCGTGACGTTGGGTTGAATATCCGGGTTGCCGGCTTTGCCGATGGCGAAGATCCTTCCATCTTTGACGCCGATATCGGCTTTAACGATCCCCCAGTAATCGACGATCAGGGCATTGGTCAGCACCAGATCCGCGCACCCGGCGGAAAGCATCTGCCCCTGTCCCATACCGTCGCGGATCACTTTACCGCCGCCGAATTTGACCTCTTCGCCGTAGGTGGTCAAATCATCTTCGACCTCGATCCACAGCTCGGTGTCCGCCAGGCGAACTTTATCGCCGGTGGTGGGGCCGAACATGTCGGCATAGGCCTGACGTGAAATCTCACTCATCATTTGCCTCCAGCTCACCCATTATTTCGCTGCGAAAACCGTGCACGACGCGGGCTCCGGCCAGCGCTACCAGCTCCACCTCGCGCTTTTGGCCCGGCTCGAAGCGCACTGCGGTTCCGGCCGCGATATTGAGACGGTAGCCCGTTGCCTGCTGGCGATCGAACTTCAGCGCCGGGTTGACCTCGGCGAAGTGATAATGGGAGCCGACCTGAATCGGCCGGTCGCCGTGATTTTCAACGATAATGCAGCAGGTAGCCCGGCCGACGTTAAGCGCTATCTGGCCCGGTTTAACCTGATATTCTCCTGGGATCATCGCGCTACCTCAGATTATCGGGTTATGGACGGTAACCAGCTTCGAGCCGTCCGGAAAGGTGGCTTCGACCTGGATATCGGGGATCATTTCCGGTACGCCTTCCATGACCTGCTCGCGGCTCAGGACGTGGCGCCCTTCTTCCATTAGCTCTGCGACGCTTCTGCCGTCGCGCGCGCCCTCCATAATAAAAGCGCTAATCAGGGCCACGGATTCGGGATAGTTGAGCTTCAGGCCGCGGGCCAGGCGACGCTCCGCCACCAGCGCAGCGGTAAACAGCAACAGTTTGTCTTTTTCTCTGGGTGTCAGTTCCATAGCGTTCTCTTAAGTCAGCCAGATTCGGGGGAGTACCGGAGATTTGCCGGTCAGGTGCGGGCGCATAAACTGCCAGATATCGCGCATCGCCCGCTGGCAACGCAGATTATCGTCACTTAAAAAGCGTACCGTCAGCAGGCTGTCGGTGAGCGTCGCGCCGGCATAGTTTGCCAGCGGCGTAAGTTTTTCGCGTACGCCTTCCAGCAGCGTCTCGTTCGCCGGGTAGAACAGCATTGTTCCCACCCATGGCTGCTGCGCGATACAGGCCAGCTCTCCATCGGCCAGGTTCAGGCGCTCAATCAGCAGCGGAGAGCCGTCGACCCACACCTCCAGTCGGTTGGCGAGCGCGCCGTGGCTAAAGGTTTCGCCGATGACCGGACGGCCAAGACATAGCAGGTCCCAGGCCAGCAGCGTGCTGGAGGAGGAGAGGTGAAACGCAGTATGCAAAGCGGCGTGAGCGCCGGGAAAGAAAATGGCATCCTGCGGCAACCACTCGAGCGTTGCGTTATCGCCCAGCGTCAGGGTTTGCAGAAGCCGCGCCTGCGCGCCGCTGCTGCGATAAAACTTGCTGGCGCCGGGCATGGTGATCAGCGTATGGCAATCGGACTCAATCGTGGCGCTGATGGTGAGTTCATCGCCGCCGACGATACCGCCGGGCGGATGAAGCAGATAGAGGTGGCAGGTCTCTTCTTCGGGATAAAACGGACGCTGAACGGTGAGTGGACCGACATGACGACGGGAGGCGAGCGCTGTTTTCCCGCCGAGAAGCTGAAAGCGGAGGTCCAGCGTGGCCTGCCAGCCTTTTTTATTCTGTGGTAACACCGTGCCGTGCAATGTCGCGCCCCTGCAAAATCAAGATAAAACAGCAGCGAAGAGTATTGATCGGGGGCCAACCATCCCGGTCATATGAAAAGCTTATGCCCGTCATACTTCGAGCCGCAGCCGCGTTGGCTACGTTTGTTCGCCCGAATCACTTACTGGAGTAAGCTCATCGGGACTCACTCACTTGCCGCCTTGCCGCAACTCGAATTATTTAGGGCATACAATTGTCATACTTCGAGCCGCAGTTGCGTTGGCTACGGGCTACTCGGCCCATCCATGGGCCTCGCCCTGGCGGGCCGTCGCAAGCGACGTTCAAATCTGCTCCCGGCAGATTTGTCGTTCGCCCGAATCACTGACTGGAGTAAGCTCATCGGGACTCACTCACCGCCTTGCCGCGAAGTTGCGTCGAAGCAAAGGTTATTTCTGCTCCGGCGTTTTTTTCTTCTTTTTGAACCGGGTCCAGATGCGGGTTTCCTGACGCCGCCACAGACGCTGAATGTTGTCGTGATGGCGCAGCAGAATCAGGCATGAGAGCATCGAAACCGGGAAAGTATACTGCGGTTTGAACCACCAGACATAGAACGGCGCGATCAGCGCGCTGACGATCGCCCCCAGCGAGGAGTAGCCGCTGAGCAGAATCGTAAGCAGCCAGGTTCCGGCCATCACGCCGGTGAGATCCCAGCCGATAGGGGCGATGGCTCCGAAAGCGGTCGCCACGCCTTTACCGCCGCGAAAGTTAAAAAATACCGGCCAGATATGGCCTACGCAGGCGGCAATGGCCACCAGACCGAGCCAGAACGGCGTCAGGCCTAGCGCCCACGCTCCCCAGACCGGCAGCATGCCTTTCAGTACGTCAAAAATAAGCACCGCTACGGCTGCGCCCTTGCCGCCAATTCGCAGGACGTTAGTCGCCCCTGGATTGCCGGAGCCGCTGTCGCGAGGGTCGGGAAGGCCAGCGAGGCGGCAAACGAGAATGGCGCTGGAGATTGAGCCGCAGAGGTAGGCGAGGATAACCAGTCCAGGCGCGATTGCACTCATCAGCTGTTCCATTTTGAAAGTGTCGTTTTATCCCCGGTGCGCTGCGCGTTATCCGCGCATTGGCTCGCAGAGACCCATAGCGATGCTATGCTCCTGGGGGCTTGCCGCGTCGCTCTCTTCCTGCAACGCAAATTATTTAGGGGATGTCTTTGCATCTGTGGATAATACGCATAATTGGCCGGAAGTGGTATCCGGTTTAGCCAAAAAGCAGGCAGGTCGTGATGGATATTGTATTTATAGAGCAACTTTCGGTAATCACCACTATTGGTGTTTATGACTGGGAACAAACCATTGAACAGAAGCTGGTGTTCGATATCGAAATGGCGTGGGATAACCGCAAAGCGGCGGCCAGCGATGATGTCAGCGATTGTCTCAGCTATGCTGATATCAGCGAGGCGGTCATCAACCACGTTGAAGGCGGGCGCTTTGCGCTGGTCGAGCGCGTGGCGGAAGAAATTGCTGACCTGCTGCTGGAAAAGTTTCAATCTCCATGGGTGCGTATTAAAGTCAGCAAGCCTGGCGCGGTAGCCCGGGCGGCCAACGTTGGCGTCGTGATTGAACGTGGCCTTAATCTGAAACAAAACTTTTCAGGTCATACTCGTTAAACAAATTGTGTTTATACCGGTCATAGAATCCGACCATCAGGCTATTTTATTTGCCGTTTTGTCCCCGGGAAGCGCCCGAAAGCCGCGCGTACAACCTGTACGCTCCCGTTTCTGCGCGCTGTCCGTGGCCAATATTGAAGCCTGATAGCCTGGTTATTCGTTTCTGGTTTTTTTCATATTACTTTTTAAAGGGTTTAATTGGATGAGCGATATACACTCGCTGCTGGTGGCGGCAATATTGGGTGTGGTTGAAGGTTTGACCGAGTTTTTACCTGTTTCCAGTACTGGTCATATGATTATTGTCGGTCATCTGCTGGGTTTTGAAGGCGATACCGCAAATACGTTTGAAGTAGTGATTCAGCTTGGTTCCATTCTTGCCGTTGTTGTGATGTTCTGGCGTCGTCTGTTCGGCCTTATCGGTATTCATTTCGGCAAAAAGCCCGAGCATGAAGGCCAGGGCAGCGGTCGCCTGTCGCTTATCCATATTCTCTTGGGGATGATTCCGGCGGTAGTGCTGGGGCTGATTTTCCACGATACCATCAAGTCTCTGTTTAACCCGATAAACGTGATGTACGCGCTGATTGTCGGCGGCGTGCTGCTGATCGCAGCGGAAGTGCTGAAGCCAAAACAGCCCCGCGCGGTGGGCATTGATGATATGACCTATCGTCAGGCGTTCGTGATCGGCTGTTTCCAGTGTCTGGCGCTGTGGCCGGGCTTCTCGCGTTCCGGGGCGACAATTTCCGGCGGGATGCTGATGGGCGTAAGCCGCTATGCGGCCTCTGAGTTCTCATTCCTGCTGGCGGTGCCGATGATGATGGGCGCGACCGTACTGGATATGTACAAAAGTATTGGTTTCCTCAACGCCAGCGATATTCCGATGTTTGCCGTCGGTTTTATCACGGCGTTTATCGTCGCGCTGATTGCGATTAAAACCTTCCTGCAGCTGATTAAACGTATTTCGTTTATCCCGTTCGCCATCTATCGCTTTATCGTCGCGGCAGCGGTGTACGTGGTCTTCTTCTAAGCGCCAGCCCTCAGTCCTGCGGCTGGGGGCAACGCTTTTCTTTCCAGCGGGCGACGGCCTGAATCCGCCGACGCGTCAACTCTTCACGAATCTCAATTCCCTGAAACCCTTCCGCAACGACCTCTTTTGTTGAGACCGCTCGGGCAACGTCCCATGCTTCCAGCAGCAGGCGACCCTGAGGGTAATCGCAGGCCTCAAAACCGGTGCGCCCGCGCACGTCGGCTTCACTGGTCAAGGCGATTTGCCTGACCCGCTGCGGCTTGCGCCAGGCATCAATATTATCGAACAGCTTGACCAGCGTTTTTGGCTGCAGCATGGGCAGGGTGTGAATCAGATCGTGAAACTCGGCGACCAGCTTTGCCAGATCGCGCAGCTCGTTGGGCACCCGCAGACGGGCGCAGAGCTGCTCGACCAGCTTTACGCCAGCCGGGCCGTGACCATGATGACGCGGCCAGAGCTCTTTCGGCGTCAGTCCTTTCCCGAGGTCGTGGCACAGGGTAGCGAAACGCACGTCGACTTCGGGTGACAGCATCGCCGCCATGGTGACGGTCATCAGGGTGTGCAGGCCGGTGTCGATTTCCGGGTGCCATTTAGCCGGAGCCGGTACGCCGTAAAGGGCGTCGACTTCCGGGAACAGCACCTTGAGCGCGCGGCAGTCGCGTAAGGTCTGGAAGAAGACCTGCGGGTTGCGGGTGGTAAGGGCGCTTTCCGTCTCTTTCCATACCCGCTCCGGCGTGAGATGCGCAAGCTCACCGGCATCGGCCATTGCGCGCATCAGCGCCATGGTTTCATCGGCGATACGAAACCCCAGATGCGCGTAGCGGGCGGCAAAACGCGCCACGCGCAGAACGCGTAGCGGATCCTCGCTAAAGGCGGGCGAGACGTGGCGCAGCAGGCGCTGGCGTAAATCAGACTGGCCGCCATAGGGATCGATAATCTGGCCGTCGGCGTCCTGGGCCAGCGCATTGATCGTCAGATCGCGGCGCAGCAGGTCTTGCTCAAGGGTAACGTCAGCGGCGGCATAGCAGGTAAAACCGGTGTAACCGGAACCGGACTTGCGCTCGGTGCGCGCCAGGGCATACTCTTCACGGCTTTGCGGATGAAGGAACACGGGAAAATCACGGCCTACCTGCTGGTAGCCCGCGTCGAGGAGTTGCTGAGGCGTGGCGCCAACCACGACCCAATCTTTGTCTTTAACCGGTAGCCTTAATAACGCATCTCGTACTGCACCACCGACCAGATAAACCTTCACGCCTTACTCTCCCGTCTTCATTTTCTTACGATGATACGTAAGTCTGGCAGAGAAGACGAATTAGTTCATCCAACGGTCTTTGCGCTTGCGGCTCGGTACCAGGTGCGGCAACACCAGTCCCAGAATCAGGCCGACGCCCAGCACGCCGCCGCCGTACATAAACCACTGCATGATAATGGTGCGCTGTTTGTCATCAAGCTGCAGATTTGCGGCGTTCACCTTCTTCTGCGCGACAACCAGCTCATTTTTCAGCTTTTGATTCTCTTCTTTCAGGCCGTTGATGACGGCATCGCTACCGGCGACTTTCTTCTGCATGTCCGCCGTGCGCTGGTTCCAGGTGGTATCAATGTTATTCAGTTTATCGGTCAGGGTTTTTACCTGGTTTTCCAGATCCGGCACGCGAGTGCGCAGGCTGGGCTCGTTGCTCAGCTCTTTCAAGGGGATCCAGGCGGTACGGCCGCTGCTGTCGCGCACCTGAGCATAGTTAGTGCTGTCGTTAGTTTGCAGCACTGCGACTTCTTCGCCGGCGTTGATGGTGCCCACAAGGCGATAGTTATCGCCCGGACCGCTGCGCACCCAGGTATTCAGTTCATCTGAAACGTAACGTTTTTCTTCCGCGTGAACCGCCGTGGCGGCGCTCAGCGCCAGCAAAGTCAATGTAATAAGGCGTAATTTTGGCATCAGGTCATCGTTTGGTCATAAAAAGTTGAACGATAGTAGTGGCATCGCCGAAGCGACGCAAAGTTTTCCGCCACAATCGGAATCATCCATCAGGTGGCCCGGCAAAATGCGCATTGCATGGCGATTCGCCGCAAAATACTATTTACTGACAAGAAATATCGTTGTTAGTTCGCCGCAATTTCCCGGCACAGCATATAAGCGGAAGAATTCAGTCATGGCTCAAGAAATCGAATTAAAGTTTATCGTTGATCAGAATGGCGTTGACGCGCTGCGTCAGCACCTCAATACGCTGGAGGCAAAGCACACGCCCGCGGGTCAATTACTGAATATTTACTATGAAACGGCGGATAACTGGCTGCGCCGCCACGACATGGGGCTGCGCGTTCGCGGCGACCAGGGGCGCTATGAGATGACGCTGAAAATCGCCGGGCGCGTCGTCGGCGGTCTGCATCAGCGTCCGGAATATAACATTCCGCTGGAAAGCCCTGAGCTGGCGCTGGAAAAGCTTCCGGCTGAAGTCTGGCCGCAGGGTGAACTGCCGGCGGAGCTTGCTGAGAACGTACAGCCGCTTTTCAGCACCGATTTTGAGCGTGAGCGATGGGTGGTCAAAGAAGGCGACAGCGAAATTGAAATCGCACTCGATCGCGGCGAAGTCAAAGCCGGCGAGCATCAGGAACCCATTTGCGAGCTGGAGCTGGAGCTTCTGTCCGGTAATACGCAGGATATTCTGACCCTTGCCCGCGGCCTGCTGGATACCGGCGTACTGCGTCAGGGAAGCCTGAGCAAAGCGGCGCGAGGTTATCATCTGGCGCAGGGCAACGAAGAACGCCCGCTGACCGCGTTAACGATCCTTCGCGTCGCGCCGAAAGCCAGCGTCGAACAGGGGCTGGAGGCGGCGCTGGAAAGCGCGCTGGCGCACTGGCTATATCATGATGAAGTCCTCAATCGCGGCAATGCGAAAGCGAAAGCGGAGATTTTGCACGCTATCGCCCGCGTGCGGCACGCGCTGGTACTGTTTGGCGGTATTGTCCCGCGCAAGGCCACCACGCTGCTGCGTGAACGTTTGAGCGAAGCCGAGGCGGCGCTGGCGGAAGCCGAAACGACCCAGGCGGCGCTTTTCAGCGTGGCGACCGTCAGAGCGAAGCTGGCGCTCACCGATCTGCTGGTTAACCGCGGCTGGCGTCCTTTCCTGAACGCAGCCGGAGAGCAGAAAATTGCCGGATCGTTTAAACGCTTTGCGGATATTCAGCTCTCCAGGGCGGCGGCGGAGCTGAAAAACGCTTTTCGTCAGCCGTCCGCTGACGGTTATGCCGATCAGCTTCCGCGTCTGACCCGCGAAATTGACACCGTTCAGCTGTTATCCGGCGCCTATGCCGATGCTGCCGCGCCGTGGCTGGAAAACTGGCAAGAAACCCGCCGGGCGATTGCGCATAATGACAGCAGCGTTATCGAATATTTTCGTCGCCAGGCGCTGGCCGCAGAGCCGTTCTGGCTGCATAGTGGAAAACGATAATTTCAGGCCAGGGAGCCCCTAAGATGCCGCTTTCTTCGCAATTACAGCAGCACTGGCAGACGGTCGCTGGCCGGCTGCCAGCGGATTTTCCCGTATCGACGTTGAGCGATCGGGCGCAATCAGTTATGGCATTCAGCGATTTCGTCGAACAGAGTCTGATCGCGCAGCCGCAGTGGCTGGCGGAGCTTGAAAGTGCGCCCCCCGAGGCGCAGGAGTGGCATCACTACGCCGAATGGCTGCAGGTGCGCCTGGCCGAGGTCAATGATGAAGCCGCGCTGATGCGCGAGCTGCGCCAGTTTCGCCGTCGGATCATGGTGCGTATCGCCTGGGCCCAGGCGCTATCGCTGGTCAGCGAAGAGAGCAGCCTGCAGCAGCTAAGCGCGCTGGCGGAGACCTTAATCGTCGCCGCGCGCGACTGGCTATACGCTGCCTGCTGTCGCGAATGGGGCACTCCATGTAATGCTGAAGGTTCGCCGCAGCCGCTACTCATCCTCGGGATGGGCAAGCTCGGCGGCGGCGAGCTGAACTTCTCCTCCGACATCGATCTGATTTTCGCCTGGCCGGAACATGGCGCCACGCGCGGCGGGCGTCGCGAACTGGATAACGCCCAGTTTTTTACCCGCCTCGGGCAGCGCCTGATTAAGGTACTGGATCAACCCACCCAGGATGGTTTTGTCTACCGCGTGGATATGCGCCTGCGCCCGTTTGGCGATAGCGGTCCGCTGGTGTTGAGCTTTGCCGCGCTGGAAGATTATTACCAGGAGCAGGGACGCGATTGGGAGCGCTACGCGATGGTGAAAGCGCGAATTATGGGCGATAACGATGGCGTCTATGCCAACGAGCTGCGCGCCATGCTGCGGCCGTTTGTCTTCCGCCGCTATATCGATTTCAGCGTGATTCAGTCTTTGCGCAACATGAAGGGCATGATTGCCCGGGAAGTGCGCCGCCGGGGATTAAAAGACAATATCAAGCTCGGCGCGGGCGGCATCCGAGAAGTGGAGTTTATCGTCCAGGTCTTCCAGTTGATTCGCGGCGGCCGTGAGCCAATGCTGCAGCAGCGGGCGCTGCTGCCGACGCTGGCCGCCATCGAAGAGCTACATCTGCTGCCGGAAGGGGATGCGCAGAGGCTGCGCGAAGCCTATCTGTTTTTGCGTCGCCTGGAAAACCTGCTGCAAAGCATCAACGACGAGCAGACGCAAACCTTGCCGCAGGATGAACTTAATCGCGCCCGGCTGGCCTGGGGGATGGGCGTTGCCGACTGGGAGACACTCAGCGCGCGGCTGGCGGAACAGATGGCTAACGTGCGGCGCGTGTTTAATGAACTGATCGGCGACGATGAAACGCAGTCGCCGGATGAGCAGCTTGAAGAGTACTGGCGCGAGCTGTGGCAGGACGCGCTGCAGGAAGATGATACCAGCCCGGCGCTGGCGCATCTTGTAGACAGCGATCGCCGCAGCGTGCTGGCGCTGATCGCCGATTTTCGCAAAGAGCTGGACCGGCGCACGATTGGTCCGCGCGGTCGTCAGGTGCTTGACCAGCTCATGCCGCATCTGCTTAGCGAAATTTGTTCGCGCGCCGATGCTCCGGTACCGCTGGCGCGTATTACGCCGCTGCTCACCGGAATTGTCACCCGCACCACTTACCTGGAGCTGCTGAGCGAATTCCCCGGCGCGTTAAAGCACCTGATTAGCCTGTGCGCGGCGTCGCCGATGGTCGCCAGTCAGCTGGCCCGCCATCCGCTGCTGCTGGACGAACTGCTGGACCCGAATACGCTTTATCAGCCAACGGCCACCGATGCCTATCGCGATGAACTGCGCCAGTATCTGCTGCGCGTACCGGAAGATGATGAAGAGCAGCAGCTGGAGGCGCTACGCCAGTTTAAGCAGGCGCAGCTGCTGCACATCGCTGCGGCCGATATCGCCGGAACGCTGCCAGTGATGAAAGTGAGCGATCACTTAACATGGCTGGCGGAGGCGATGATTGACGCAGTCGTCCAGCAGGCATGGCTGCAGATGGTGGCCCGTTACGGGCAGCCGACGCACCTGCACGATCGCCAGGGGCGCGGTTTTGCGGTGGTCGGCTACGGCAAGCTGGGGGGCTGGGAGCTGGGCTACAGTTCCGATCTCGATTTGGTGTTCCTCCACGATTGCCCGATGGAGGTGATGACCGACGGCGAACGCGAAATCGACGGCCGTCAGTTTTATCTGCGCCTGGCGCAGCGCATCATGCATCTTTTCAGTACCCGCACCTCGTCAGGCATTCTGTACGAAGTGGATGCTCGCTTACGCCCCTCTGGCGCAGCGGGGATGCTGGTCACTACCGCCGATTCCTTTGCTGATTATCAGCAGAATGAGGCATGGACATGGGAACACCAGGCGCTGGTTCGCGCCCGCGTAGTGTATGGCGATCCTGAGCTACAGGTGCGCTTTGACGCCATTCGCCGGGATATTCTTACTACTCCGCGAGAAGGCGAAAAATTGCAAACCGAAGTGCGGGAAATGCGCGAAAAAATGCGCGCTCATCTGGGGAATAAACATCCCGATCGCTTTGATATTAAAGCCGATGCCGGTGGGATCACCGATATTGAATTTATTACTCAGTATCTGGTCCTACGCTATGCCAGTGATAAACCGAAGCTCACGCGCTGGTCCGATAACGTTCGTATCCTGGAACTGCTGGCGCAGAACGACATTATGGACGAGGCAGAGGCGAGAGCGTTAACTCACGCTTACACCACGCTGCGCGATGCGCTACATCACCTGGCGCTGCAGGAACAGCCGGGGCACGTGGCGCCAGATGCGTTTAGCCAGGAGCGTGAACAGGTCAGCGCCAGCTGGCAGAAGTGGTTGATGGCTTAACTAAAAAACCGGGTGTGCTATTATCGCGCGCAAAGTTTGCGTCTCGCAGGAGAGAGTAATGAAAGTAACGCTGCCAGAGTTTGAACGTGCAGGAGTGTTGGTGGTTGGCGATGTGATGCTGGACCGCTACTGGTATGGTCCCACCAGCCGTATTTCGCCGGAAGCGCCGGTACCGGTGGTGAAGGTGGAAAATATCGAAGAACGTCCTGGCGGCGCGGCAAACGTGGCGATGAACATTGCGTCGCTCGGCGCGACCTCCCGCCTCGTTGGTCTGACCGGGATTGACGATGCCGCCCGTGCGTTAAGTAAGGCGCTGGCTGACGTCAACGTGAAGTGCGACTTCGTATCCGTCCCGACGCATCCGACGATTACCAAACTGCGCGTGCTGTCGCGCAACCAGCAGCTGATTCGTCTCGATTTTGAAGAAGGGTTCTCCGGTGTCGATCCGCAGCCGATGCACGAACGTATTCAGCAGGCGCTGGGCTCTATTGGCGCCCTGGTGCTCTCTGATTACGCCAAAGGCGCGCTGACCAGCGTCCAGACCATGATCAAGCTGGCGCGCGATGCGGGCGTTCCGGTGCTTATCGATCCGAAAGGCACTGATTTTGAACGCTATCGCGGCGCTACCCTGCTGACGCCTAACCTCTCAGAATTTGAGGCGGTAGCGGGTAAATGTAAGGATGAAGAAGAGATCGTTGAACGCGGCATGAAAATCATCGCCGATTTCGACCTCTCTGCGCTGCTGGTGACCCGTTCCGAGCAGGGGATGACGCTGCTGCAGCCGGGGCGACCGCCGCTGCATATGCCCACGCAGGCCCAGGAAGTCTATGACGTTACCGGCGCGGGCGACACGGTCATCGGCGTGCTGGCGGCGACGCTGGCTTCCGGCAATACTCTGGAAGAAGCTTGCTACTTTGCCAACGCGGCGGCTGGCGTCGTGGTGGGTAAACTCGGTACCTCTACCGTTTCGCCTATCGAACTGGAGAACGCGGTACGCGGGCGCTCTGAGACCGGTTTTGGCGTGATGAGCGAAGAAGAACTCAAGCTGGCGGTAGCCGCGGCGCGCAAGCGCGGCGAGAAAGTTGTGATGACCAACGGCGTGTTCGATATTTTACACGCGGGCCACGTTTCCTACCTGGCGAACGCTCGCAAACTGGGTGACCGGCTGATTGTCGCGGTGAACAGCGATGCTTCAACCCGGCGTCTGAAAGGCGAGTCTCGTCCGGTCAACCCGCTGGATCAGCGAATGATCGTGCTGGGCGCGCTGGAGGCCGTCGACTGGGTGGTTTCTTTTGAAGAAGATACTCCGCAGCGGCTGATTGCCGGAATTCTGCCGGATCTGCTGGTGAAAGGTGGAGACTATAAGCCGGAGCAGATTGCCGGCAGCGAAGAGGTGTGGGCAAACGGCGGCGAGGTGCTGGTGCTCAACTTCGAAGATGGCTGCTCAACGACCAATATCATCAGGAAGATCCAGAAAGATAACAATCAGTAATGTTTTCTCTCTTCACTGGAGCGGCTGCTAATCCGGATCTGGTAAGCGAAAATAAGCGTAACCAGCGATAACGCTGCAAATTCGTACAACAGAGGCCCGCGATCGTCTAATCGTGGGCCTCTTTCTATTTAATGACGGCATAAATGATTTGGCTCAATAAATAGCCATTTCAGGCGCATTTTTCGTACAAAAAAAGTTAAGGTAAGGATAAATACTGAAGTCAGTAAAAAGCATATGACCAATCAGAACACCAACGGCTGAAGGAGTATGCGTATGAAGAATAAAGACATGTATTTAATGAAGAATTTTGATTTTCTGGCCCGGAGTTTCGCCAGAATGAACGCACAAGGTCAGCCCGTCGATCTTCAGGCCATTGTCGGCAATATGGATGAAGAGCATCGTGAATGGTTTTGTCAACGCTATGAACTTTACTGCCAGCAGGCGAATAAAGCCATGACCCCTGAAGCGGAGCTGGAGCACTAATCTACTTACCCTCAACCGATACGACAACGGGCCTGACGGCCCGTTGCTTATTTTTAGAGCTTCTCTTCGGCGTCCGGCGCCGCCGGCGCATTTAGAGGACGATTTTCCAGCTCGCTCAGACGTTGCTCCAGAAGCGCCAACTTTTCACGGGTGCGCAGCAGCACCTGCGTCTGCACGTCGAACTCTTCGCGGCTTACCAGGTCCAGGCGAGTTAACTGCGACTGGAGCACCTGACGAATTTTTTTCTCCACGTCTTCCCCCAGATCGCGGAGCCCCTTCGGCATCGATTCATGAACCTGGCGGGCGATTTGTTCAATTTTTTTCGGGTCAATCATGGTGATTTCCTGCTCTGGTCGGTTATTCGCTCATTGTAGTGCGATCGGCGGTACCTATAAACCATAAATGTTTGAAGCTTATGCATTGCCGACGATAGTCAATAGCGTTATAGTTACTTCGCTTATTCTCAGGGCGGGGCGAAATTCCCCACCGGCGGTAAATCAACCATAGCGTTGAAAGCCCGCGAGCGCTTTCTGTAAATGCAGAAAGGTCAGCAGATCCGGTGTAATTCCGGGGCCGACGGTTAGAGTCCGGATGGGAGAGAGTAACGGCTCAGTCGGGTTTTCGCCCGCTTGCGTTGACTTTTGCCGCTAAACCGGCGCTCCTAAGACTGCCCTGATTCTGGTAACCATACAATTAATGAGGTTTATTTACCATGAATCAGACGCTACTTTCCTCTTTTGGTACCGCTTTTGAACGTATGGAACGTGCTTTAGATGCACTGCGCGAAGGCCGCGGTGTGATGGTACTTGACGATGAAGACCGTGAAAACGAAGGCGATATGATTTTCGCCGCAGAAACCATGACCGTTGAGCAGATGGCGTTGACCATTCGCCACGGTAGCGGCATTGTCTGCCTGTGCCTGACGGAAGATCGTCGTAAACAGCTCGACCTGCCAATGATGGTAGAGAACAACACCAGCGCCTACGGTACCGGTTTTACCGTCACCATCGAAGCTGCTGAAGGCGTGACTACCGGCGTTTCCGCCGCTGACCGCGTAACGACCGTACGCGCGGCAATTGCCGATGGCGCGAAGCCGTCAGACCTGAACCGTCCTGGCCACGTTTTCCCGCTGCGCGCTCAGCCGGGCGGCGTTCTGACCCGCGGCGGCCACACCGAAGCTACAATCGATCTGGTCACCCTGGCTGGCCTCAAACCGGCGGGCGTACTGTGCGAACTGACTAACGACGACGGCTCTATGGCGCGTGCGCCGCAGTGCATTGAGTTTGCTAAACAGCACAATATGGAAGTGGTCACCATTGAAGATTTAGTGGCTTACCGCCGCGAACACGAGCGTAAAGCCAGCTAATTGCCGCTGGTTGCTGAATAAAGCCCGCCTTATGGTGGGCTTTAGTGTTTTTAGCTTTTGTTTAGCCAATCCCTACCGTTTGCAAAACCACCAGGCTTAATCCCATTACCGACATTCCGCACAACACGCCATAGCTTGGGTTGCTTTGCGGATCGAGTTCTTTCGCCAGCGGCATAAGCTCATCAACCGATAGCGCAATCATAATACCGGCAACCGCGGCCATGACCGCGCCCATCATCACCGGAGAGATCACGCTGCCCAGCACCAGCCAGGCCAGCACGCCGCCGAAGATTTCCGCCATCCCGGAAAGCCCTGCCCAGAATACCGCTTTACTCCTGGAACCCGTGGCGGCATAGACTGGCCCTGCTACTGCCAGCCCTTCCGGGATGTTATGCAGTGCGACGGCTAACGCGACCCCCATGCCCAGCTCAAGGTTATTGCTGGCCGTCACAAAAGTGGCAATACCTTCAGGAAAGTTATGCAGGCTAATGCCTAACGTCAGCAATATCGCCGTACGTCGCAGATTTCGCGGGCGGGAGATGCCGGGGGTCATCAGATCTTGCGCATGGGCGTGAGGCAGCATGCGGTCAAGCGCAAAGTAGCCCAGAAGGCCGATGATAAACATGCCGTAGCCGAGCAGCGGCGACATGCCTTCAGTCGCCAGCGCAGCGGGCAGCATCTCCATTAAGGAAATGAGTAGCATGATCCCGGCGGCGAAACCCAGAGAGAAACCCAATAAGCGGTTCGAGGGTTTCTGGCCGAGCACGCCGAATATTGCCCCAATAAAGGTGGCGCTCCCTGCCAGCAGAGTCAAAATGATGGGTGAGGACAACATTCACCTCCTTATGAAAATGATTCTTATTGAGAATATCGCTATTCATAGACGATCGCGAGTGCACGGATTCACTCTTTACCGCCCCTTACATTCAAATTTTCTGACGATCATCATCATGCTTATCTGAGTTTATCCTGAATCAAAAGCGCGTAATGTAAATACATCAACTCTCTCTCAATCAAGGATATCACTATGTCCCGTATCCGCATGCCCGCGCTATTTTTAGGCCATGGCAGCCCGATGAACGTGCTGGAAGATAACATCTATACTCGCGCCTGGCGGCATCTGGGCGAGACTTTACCGCGGCCGAAAGCCATCGTGGTTATCTCCGCTCACTGGTTCACTCGCGGTACGGGAGTGACGGCGATGGAAGCGCCGAAAACGATTCATGATTTTGGCGGTTTTCCACAGGCGCTATACGATATGCATTATCCGGCTCCGGGTTCACCTGAACTGGCCCAGCGCCTGGTTGAGCTGCTGGCACCGGTGCCGGTGACGCTGGATAAAGAAGCCTGGGGCTTTGACCATGGTTCATGGGGCGTGTTGATTAAAATGTATCCCGACGCCGATATTCCGATGGTGCAGCTAAGTATTGATAGCACGAAACCTGCCGCATGGCATTTCGAAATGGGGCGTAAGCTGGCTCAGCTGCGCGATGAAGGCATTATGCTGGTGGCAAGCGGCAACGTGGTGCATAACCTGCGCACCGCACGCTGGCACGGCGAGAATACGGCCTATCCCTGGGCGGAGTCGTTTAATAACTACGTGAAGGCGAACCTGACATGGAAAGGCCCCGTGGCGGAACATCCGCTGGTGAATTACCTGACGCATGAAGGCGGATCGTTATCTAACCCAACGGCCGATCACTTCCTGCCGCTGCTGTACGTACTGGGGGCCTGGGACGGCGAGGAGCCGATTACGATCCCGGTAGAAGGAATGGAAATGGGATCCCTGAGCATGCTGTCAGTGGTGATTGGCGCTTGAGAACAGATAAACCCCGGCCGTACGCGATACTGCCGGGGTTAGAGGTTACTCAACGAAAATGTGCGGATAAAAACGCGATAGATCCTGGGTGATCATTGCCCGGTCTTCGCGAATGCCAATACCCGCCGGCTGGTCGTTAATCAGCCAGCTGCCGATGAGCGTGTAGCTGTCGCCAAACTTCGGCAACGGATAGAACTCCTGCACGATGGTGCCTTCTTCACCGTACGGACCTTCTACCGCCTCCAGCACTTTGCCGTTTTCAACAATAGAAATGTTAGCGCCTTCGCGGGAGAAAATGGGCTTGATAACGTACTTGTCCATTTCCGGGTGCGCATCTTCACTGAAATAAGCGGCCAGCAGGTTCGGATGGTTGGGGAACATCTCCCACAGCAGCGGCAGCAGCGCTTTGTTGGAGATGATGCTCTTCCAGGCCGGCTCCAGCCAGCGCACGCCTGCATCTTCCAGCTTGGTGGAGAACACCTCGCGCAGCATGTATTCCCACGGATAGAGCTTGAACAGATTACTAATCACCTGATCCTGCAGGTCGGTAAACTGGCCTTTTTCACCCAGTCCAATGTCTTCGATGTAGAGAAACTCAGTAGCCACGCCCGCTTCTGCGGCGCAGTCCTGTAAATACTGCACGGTGCCACGGTCTTCAACGGTATCGCGGCAGCAGGCCATGTGCAGTAACTGGAAGCCGAACTGCTCGCGAAGCTCGCTGAAGCGATCGATCAGCTTCTCCTGCAGGCTGTTAAACTGATCGCTGCCCGCAGGCAGCTGACCGGCGTTCAGCTGATCTTCCATCCAGATCCACTGGAAGAATGCCGCTTCGTACAGCGAGGTCGGCGTATCGGCATTGTTCTCCAGCAGTTTCGGCTCACCGACGCCGTCCCACGCCAGATCGAGACGCGAATACAGCGAGGGCTGATGGGTTTTCCACGACTGACGCACGAATCCCCAGGTATGTTTGGGGATGCGGAATTTGGTCATTAAATCATCGCTGGCGATGACTTTTTCAACCGCCTGCAGACACATCTGGTGCAGTTCTGCCGTGACGTCTTCGAGCTTCTCAACCTGCGCCAGCGTCAGTTTGTAATAAGCTTCTTCGCTCCAGTACGGCTCGCCGTACATGGTGTGAAAGTTAAAACCATATTCTGTCGCTTTTTCACGCCAGTCCGGGCGCTCGGTAATGCTGATTCTTTCCATGTCGCTTAGCCGCCCATCGAGCGTGATGAAGAGGAGCTCGCCGAGCTGCGCTGCATTGTTGACTGCTTGGCGACCGAGTCGCCAAATCCGCCGCGCGTCACGGTGCTGGTGGTGGCCGGTTTTGGCGCCATTGCGGTTTTCGGCACGTTCATGGTACGGCCCGGTTGCGCTGCGCCGTAGCTCTTACCGCCAGCGTCGGTATATTTACCATAGGCCGGGCTGGCCGGGTTTTTTGAGCTGAACAGCGGCTGCTGAGCGCCCATTCCGCCGCCCATCATCCGGCCCATCATGTAGCCAGCCATCAGCGGCATCCAGAAGCTGCCGCTGCTTTGCGCCTGAGCCTGGTTTTCCGGAGCCATACCGGCCTGAGCCGGCGCCTGCTGGCACTGACCTTCACCGAACTCGGCGACGCAGTCTTCGCGGGAGGCGTATTTAGGGGCTGTACGTTCCGCTTCTTTAAGCGCGTTATTGTAGGCAGTGGTGCACTCTGCGGCTTTGCTCGGGTTGGCGGCAGAGCAGTCATCGGCGTTTTGATAAAGAGAAACCGTTTCATCGCTTTGTTCACAACCGGCGAGCATAAACACGGCCGTAACGGCAAGCGCAACGGGAGTTAAATGGCGCGCGCTCCAGCTTTTGCGAAAGGAGGCGTGATTAATATTTTTTGTCCGTTTCATGATTGTCTTCCTGGACCCAGTGGTATGCGTTTTGTTAACGCTCAGGATAGAGGATGAGTGGTGGAAAATGAAGCGAATAGGGGCGGAAAGCGGGAGATCTTTACGTTGCCTTACGTTTAACGCTTCGCTTACCCGTGTGGGTAAGCGAAGCGCGGACAACGCAAGCGGACTACTGGCGGAACGGATTGCTGCCGCTGGTGCTGCGTGCTGATGCTGGTTTTGCCGCGGCGGTGTTGCTGTAGCCGTCGGCGCTGGCATCCTGCTGAGGATTTTCCGGCGCGACGCTATCCGGTGAAGTCGGAATAGACTTGCCCAGCGTATTGTTCAGCGCAACCAGATCCTGCTCGTTCAGCGTACCGAGTGCGGATTTGATGTTCAGCTCGTTAATCAGGTAGTTATAACGCGCGTTGGACAGTTGCTGTTTTGCGTTATACAGCGTAGTGGTCGCGTCCAGTACATCGACGATGGTACGCGTACCTACCGAATAACCTGCTTCCATAGCATCCAGGGAACTTTGCGCGGAAACCACGGCCTGTTTGTAGGCATTAATGCTGCTGATAGACGCGTTCACGTTGTTAAAGGATGAACGAACGGTCTGCACCACGCTACGGTGGGCGCTTTCCAGCTGTTCGCTGGCGCCGACAAAGTTGTACTGCGCCTGTTTAACCTGAGAGTTCACCATTCCGCCCTGATACAACGGCAGGGAGAAATTCAGGCCGATTTGGTTTTGACCGGCATCGCTGTCTTTGTATTGCTGGCCATTAGCAGTTGAACCATGGGTTTTAGAACCGCTGTAGGAAGTATTTGACACGCTGCTTGAGGCGGACAAGCTTAACGTCGGCAGATGACCATCCTGCGCCTGGCGAATCTGCTCGCGCGCCAGGTCCTGGCTCAGACGCGCCTGCAGCAGCGACAGGTTACGGCTTTCCGCTTCTTTCAGCAGCGCATTAACGGCTGACGGTTTGTTGGTTTTAAAACCATCCACATTGAGCGACGCCAGCTCTGGATAGTAGTTGCCGGTCACCTGGCGCAGTTCTTCAACGGCGTTATCGAGATCGTTGCGCGCGGTCACTTCGTTCGCCAGCACGGCATCGTACTGCGAGCGGGCGTTTTGTACGTCAGTGATGGCAACCAGGCCAACGTTAAAGCGCTGGGTGGTCTGATCTAACTGACGATAAATCGCCTGTTTCTGCGCTTCGGTATAGGAGAGCGTGTCGATCGCGGCCAGCACTTTAAAATAGGCGGTTGCGGTATTGAGGATCAGCGTTTGCTGGTCCGTCTGGTAAGTGACGTCCTGAATACCGGCTTGTTTTTCCTGCAGCGTCAGCGCGCGCCACTTCGACATATCGAACAGGACCTGCGTGAGCTGCAGCGAACCGCTGGTGGCGTTGGAGTTAATGCCATTGTTATCGCGAAAGCCGTTGTTATAAGTGTAGTCTGCACCCAGACCGAGCTGCGGCAGTAATGGGCTACGCGCTTCGTTGATCTTCTCGAATGCGGCATCACGATCGGCTGCTGATTTACGCAGATCAGGGTTACTGATACGCGCCTGCTGATAAACCTGCAGCAGGTTTTCTGCCTGGCTCATGGCGCTGAAGCCAGTCAGGCCCAGGCCGATAAGGATGGGAAAGAGTTTCTTCATTTGCATTCCTTGTTGTGAAGCATTTAGCGCTACTCAAATTCTAAAAATAATCGCTGATTGTATAGAGTCTGTTACCGTAAAAAGTTGGCGTTATGTGCCATGGGGCGGTAATTTGCACCAATCTAACATACGCGCCATAAAACGGTAGCCACACCGTCTATAAATTCATAACTTCATATTCTACAGGATATCGAAATGAGTAATGTCAATCAGCAGGAGATTACCTTCTCTAAAAACGATGTAGAAATTATTGCACGCGAAACGCTCTATCGTGGTTTTTTTTCGCTCGATTTATATCGTTTCCGCCACCGCCTGTTTAACGGTGAGATGAGCGGCGAAGTGACCCGCGAAATTTTTGAGCGCGGTCACGCAGCAGTCTTGCTACCCTTTGACCCGGTGCGTGATGAAGTGGTGCTCGTCGAGCAGATCCGTATTGCGGCGTATGATACCAGTGAGAGCCCGTGGCTGCTCGAAATGGTCGCCGGCATGATTGAAGAAGGCGAGTCGCCTGAAGATGTCGCCCGCCGTGAGGCGGTAGAAGAAGCCGGGCTTAATGTCGGCCGTACTAAGCCGGTCCTGAGTTACCTGGCCAGCCCCGGCGGCACCAGCGAAAGGCTGTCTATTATGGTGGGTGAAGTCGATGCAACGACGGCAAAGGGGATTCACGGACTGGCCGATGAAAATGAGGATATTCGTGTCCATGTGGTAAGCCGGGAACAGGCTTATCGGTGGGTAGAAGAGGGGAAAATCGACAACGCAGCCTCTGTCATTGCGCTGCAATGGCTGCAACTGCATTATCACAATTTACGAAACGAGTGGACAAAATGAAGCGTTATACACCTGACTTCCCTGAAATGATGCGCCTGTGTGAAACCAATTTTGCTCAGCTGCGCCGCCTGTTGCCGCGAACGGATGCAGCGGGAGAAAAGGTGAGTTACCAGGTGGGCAATGCGCAATACCGATTAACGATCGTCGAATCGACCCGCTACACTACCTTAGTGGCGATTGAACAGACTCTGCCAGCGGTGAGCTACTGGAGTCTGCCGTCAATGACGGTACGGCTCTATCACGATGCAATGGTCGCTGAAGTGTGTTCAAGCCAGCAGATCTTTCGCTTCAAAGCGCGGTATGATTATCCTAATAAAAAGTTGCATCAACGCGACGAAAAGCATCAAATTAATCAGTTTCTGGCCGATTGGCTGCGATACTGTTTAGCACATGGAGCGATGGCGATTCCGGTTTGTTAGCGTCGTGAAACCTAAGGACACCATTTGGAAAGCCTGTTAAACCTACCTTTGGCTGGTGAGGCCAGAGTCAGGATATTACAAATTACTGATACTCACCTGTTTGCTGAAAAACACGAAACGCTGTTAGGTATCAATACCTGGGAAAGCTATCAGGCTGTGCTGGATGCTATCCACGCCTCTCAGCGAGAATGCGACCTGATTGTTGCCACAGGCGATCTGGCGCAAGATCACTCCGCCGCGGCCTATCAGCATTTTGCTGAAGGCATCGCGAGTTTTGCTGCACCCTGCGTCTGGCTACCGGGCAATCATGATTTTCAACCGGCGATGTACAGCACGCTGCAGGAATCAGGCATCTCCCCCGCTAAACGCGTATTGCTGGGCGACCACTGGCAAATATTGCTGATGGACAGCCAGGTGTTCGGTGTGCCGCACGGCGAGCTGAGCGATTTCCAGCTGGAGTGGCTTGAGCAGAAGCTGACGGAGGTTCCTGAGCGTTACACGCTGCTGCTGTTACACCATCATCCTCTGCCGTCAGGCTGTAGCTGGCTGGATCAGCATAGCCTGCGCAATGCCGGGGCGCTTGATTGCGCGCTGGCTGCTTTTCCTCGCGTTAAGCATCTGCTGTGCGGTCATATTCACCAGGAGCTGGACCTTGACTGGAACGGGCGGCGAATGATGGCCACGCCATCCACCTGCGTGCAGTTTAAGCCGCACTGCTCTAACTTCACGCTCGATACCGTCTCCCCAGGCTGGCGCTGGCTGGAACTGCATCCTGACGGCACCTTGACCACTGAAGTTTGCCGCCTTGAAGGCGTGAAATTTCACCCGGATATCGCTTCAGAAGGATACTGATGTCTACGCTTCTCTACCTGCATGGTTTTAACAGCTCACCGCGGTCGGCAAAAGCGACTGCGCTGAAAGAGTGGCTGGCTCGGACTTATCCCCACATCTCTATGGTGATACCGGAGCTCCCGGTTTATCCCGCGCAAGCGGCAGAATATCTGGAGGCCCTCGTGCTGGAACACGGCGGCGAACCGCTGGGCGTTGTCGGCTCCTCGCTGGGGGGATATTATGCGACCTGGCTATCGCAGTGTTTTATGCTGCCCGCGGTGGTAGTGAACCCTGCGGTGCGCCCGTTCGAGCTGCTGAACAATTTCCTGGGCCCCAATGAGAATCCATACACGGGGCAGCAATATGTGCTAGAGTCACGCCATATTTACGATCTCAAAGTCATGCAAATTGACCCGCTGGAAGCGCCGGATTTAATCTGGTTATTACAGCAAACGGGCGATGAAGTGCTTGATTACCGCCAGGCCGTTGATTATTTCGCCTCCTGCCGACAAACGGTAGAGGAGGGCGGTAATCACGCATTTGTTGGCTTTGAAGATCATTTCACTCAGATTATCGATTTTCTGGGCCTGCGCTAAGCGGTTCGGAACGACCTACGAATACACACCATGACGCAATCTTCATATAACGCTGATGCCATTGAGGTACTCACCGGGCTAGAGCCGGTTCGCCGCCGTCCGGGAATGTACACGGATACCACACGACCAAACCATCTTGGTCAGGAAGTTATTGATAACAGCGTGGATGAGGCTCTGGCCGGTCACGCGAAACGCGTGGAGGTCATTCTCCATGCCGATCAGTCGCTGGAAGTTATCGACGATGGACGCGGAATGCCGGTGGATATCCACCCTGAAGAGGGGGTGCCGGCAGTTGAACTGATTCTTTGCCGCCTGCACGCGGGAGGGAAGTTCTCCAATAAGAACTACCAGTTCTCCGGCGGCCTGCACGGCGTCGGGATTTCAGTGGTCAACGCCTTATCGAAACGCGTTGAAGTGAATGTGCGCCGCGACGGTCAGGTCTATAGCATCGCCTTTGAAAACGGCGACAAAGTGGAAGATCTCCACGTGACCGGCACCTGCGGTAAGCGCAATACCGGGACCAGCGTTCATTTCTGGCCGGATGAAAGCTTTTTTGATAGCCCACGTTTTTCCGTCTCGCGCCTTTCGCATTTGTTAAAAGCCAAGGCCGTTCTTTGCCCGGGCGTAGAGATTGTTTTCCGCGATTTGGTCAACGACAGCGAGCAGCGCTGGTGCTACGCCGATGGCCTGACCGACTATCTTAGCGAAGCGGTTAACGGCCTGCCTCTGCTGCCGGAAAAACCGTTCGTCGGCACCTTCTCTGGCGATACCGAAGCGGTCGACTGGGCGCTGCTGTGGCTGCCGGAAGGCGGCGAGCTGCTGACCGAAAGCTACGTCAACCTGATTCCTACCATGCAGGGCGGAACCCACGTTAACGGCCTGCGCCAGGGCTTACTGGACGCCATGCGCGAGTTTTGCGAATACCGAAACATCCTGCCGCGCGGCGTGAAGCTGTCGGCGGAAGATATCTGGGAGCGCTGCGCCTACGTACTCTCTGTGAAGATGCAGGATCCGCAGTTTGCCGGGCAAACCAAAGAGCGCCTCTCTTCGCGCCAGTGCGCCGCGTTTGTTTCCGGGGTAGTCAAAGATGCCTTCAGCCTGTGGCTAAACCAGAACGTCCAGTCGGCAGAGCTGCTGGCGGAAATGGCGATCTCCAGCGCCCAGCGTCGCCTGCGCGCGGCGAAAAAAGTGGTGCGCAAAAAGCTAACCAGCGGTCCGGCGCTGCCCGGCAAGCTGGCGGACTGCACCGCCCAGGATTTGAACCGAACCGAACTGTTCCTTGTGGAAGGGGATTCGGCGGGCGGTTCTGCCAAGCAGGCGCGCGATCGCGAATATCAGGCGATCATGCCGCTGAAAGGTAAAATCCTTAACACCTGGGAAGTCTCTTCCGATGAAGTACTGGCTTCACAGGAAGTGCATGACATTTCTGTCGCCATCGGTATCGACCCGGATAGCGACGACCTGAGCCAGCTGCGCTACGGCAAGATTTGTATTCTGGCGGATGCCGACTCCGACGGTCTGCATATCGCAACCCTGCTGTGCGCGCTGTTCGTCAGACACTTCCGTAATCTGGTTAAACACGGCCATGTTTACGTGGCGCTGCCGCCGCTATACCGTATCGACCTCGGTAAAGAGGTGTATTACGCGCTGACGGAAGAAGAGAAAACCGGCGTGCTGGAACAGCTTAAGCGGAAGAAGGGTAAGCCAAACGTACAGCGCTTTAAAGGGCTGGGCGAGATGAACCCGATGCAGCTGCGTGAGACGACGCTGGATCCGAATACCCGCCGTCTGGTGCAGCTGATTATCAACGATGAGGACGAACAGCAGACGACTGCCATGATGGACATGCTGTTAGCGAAGAAGCGTTCTGAAGATCGGCGTAACTGGCTACAAGAGAAGGGCGATCTGGCTGAGCTGGACGGGTAATAAAAAAATCGGCCAGGGAACTGGCCGATTTTTTTTGTGCGCTTAAATACCGGATTCCAGAATACGGATATTCATCTCCAGCACGTCGCCTTTAACGGCTTCACCGTAGGCTTTCATGTGCGGAGTCTGCAGGTGCGCTTCAAGATGCGCGACGCTTTCCCACTGCTCGACCATGACGATGGAGTCCGGCGAGGTGGTCTGAAAACTGACGCCAGCGGCGTGATCCACCAGCGGCGCATAGCCGTGACAGCCCTCTTCCTGGAGAACGGTCGGGGTAATTTTTGCGAACTGATCCAGCACCGCCTGACGATGGTGTTGCCCCGGACGAGTGCGAATTTCAGCAATCACTGTCAACATGGTTAACTCAACTCCTTCTGTGTATTCTCATCATACTTCAAGCCGCCGCCAGAGTAGCCGCGCTTGTCGTCTTTTCATAACTCAGTACAGTTAACCAAAAATTTCCGCCAGATGCTTGCGATATTCTGCCGTATAACGCGGAACATCGGGCATTTTGATCACATCGTTGGCGATGAAGGTCGGCAGGGCGCTCATCCCAAGGAACTGGTTAGCCTTATGGAACGGCAGGTAAACGCCGTCGACGCCGACGCCGTGGAAAAACTGATCTTTCTCGGTGAAGGCTTCCATCGGCGCATTCCAGGTCAGGGACAGCATATATTTTTTGCCCTGAATCAGGCCGCCGGAACCATATTTCTTACTGGCATCGGAGCGGGTGCGGCCATCGCTGGCGTACAGCGCTCCGTGACCTTCGGTAAAGACGTCGTCGATGTACTTTTTCACCGTCCAGGGCGCGCCCATCCACCAGCCCGGCATCTGCCAGATAACCACGTCAGCCCAGAGAAAATTCTGCACCTCTTCTTTGACATCGTATTCGCTCTCGGCGCGGACGACCTTAACATCATGCCCGGCGTCGCGCAGATAACCATCCGCGACCTCGGTCAGGGTGTCGTTCAGTTGGCCGTTAGAGTGGGCGAATTTTTTCGCACCGTTGATAATCAGAATGTTGCTCATTTTTTATCCTCAACCTTTCAATTTTGTGAGTCATGTTACCCCGTCGGGCAGAGCGGTAAAATGAGCAAAATGTGCAAAGTCTTTTGCTTTTTTAGCAATAATAGCGCTACCAGCGAATGCGCGCTTCGAATCCGCCGTCCCGGGCGTTGCCGAAACTGGCCGTCATTCCGTGCAGCGCGGCGATACGTTTGACGATGGATAACCCAAGACCGCTGCCGGTTTGTTCCTGTCCCGGCGGGCGATAAAAGCGCTCGCCGATACGCGCCAGGGCTTCGGCGCTAATGCCCGTGCCGTTATCGCGCACGCGAAATTCACCAGCTTCAAGCGTGATATCGACCTGGCTTCCGGCGGCGCTATAGCGTACGGCGTTATCTAAAAGATTGCGCACCAGAAGGCTCAGCAGCAGCGGCTGGCCGGTGCGTGCGACGTTATCCGCATTCAGATGCAGACGCAGCTCAACGCCGGCCTGCTGAGCGGGGTGGTACATCTCCATCACCGCCGACTGCAGCAGGTCGTCCAGGGCGACGCGCTGGATATCGTCCAGCTGCGCCAGCGAATCCAGGCGCGACAAAGTCAGAAGCTGATCGACCAGGCGGGTTGCGCGATCGATACCCTGGTGAAGCTGCGCCAGTGCTTTATCCAGCCCCTGCGGATCGTCCTTCGAAAGCTGGGCTACTTCAGTTTGCACCTTCAGCGCCGCCAGCGGACTGCGCAGTTCGTGGGCCGCATCGGATGTGAAGCGACGCTCGCGGATCATGGCATCATGCGTGCGGATAAACAGCTGATTTAGCGCGTCGACCAGCGGGCGAACTTCATTGGGCACGTTTTCATTATTCAGCGTTTCGGCGGAATCCGGCGCCCGGGCGCGCAGCGTGTTGGCCAGCTTTTTCAGCGGCGCCAGTTCCCGGCTTAACAGCACGATGAGTAGCAAAAACATAAGCGGCAGCGCAATCAGCCAGGGCGTGAGCTGGCTGGTGACGATATCCAGCGCCATCTCGCGACGGTAATCCCACTCCTGGCCGACAACGATACGATGGCGGCCGTCGCGGGTGGTGAGCCACAGAAAACGCCACTCGTCGTCATCGCCGCGCAGATAGCCGTCGCTGAATCCCTCCCGATTGCGGCCCCACGGGATATCCTGGCCATTCTCGCCATCGTTAAGCACCATCTTGCCATCGGTGGTAAAGATAGCGAAAGCCAGCGCGTCGTCGTCGAGATGACCGTGCTTGACCTTCTTCTTCTCTCGCACCTGCGAAGAGAGAGTGTGAAGCTCGTCAAAATTCATTGCGCTAAGGCGGCGGGCGAATAGCAGCTGCTGGGTATCGAAGAGCTTATCCAGCTTATCGGTCGTTTGTTGCCAGGCCACAAAGCTGGCGATGCCCCATGCGGCGCTGGTCAGCAGCAGGAAAAGGAGCGTCAGGCGAACGCGCAGGCTCAGTTTGCCCAGTCGTTTCATGCGTCCCCCAGGGTGTAGCCGATACCGTGAACGGTGCGAATGAAACCGCTGCCGAGCTTACGGCGTAGATGGTGAACGTGCACCTCTACCGCATTGCTGGAAACGTCGTCATCCCAGCTGTAGAGTTTTTCTTCGATCAGCTTACGCGGCAGCACGCGTCCGGCGTTACGCATCATCAGCTCCAGCAGAGCAAACTCCTTTGGCTTGAGCGCCAGGCTTTCGCCGTTCAGGGTGGCCGTGAGCCGGCCCGGGTCGAGAACCACGCTGCCGTGCCGCAGCTCGCTGCTGCTCTGGCCGTGGGCGCGGCGCATCAGCGCTTCCAGACGGGCGGCGACTTCAATCAGCGCAAAGGGTTTGCATAGATAGTCATCGGCGCCGAGCCGAAGCCCTTCAACCCGCTGGCTGAGCGCGTCGCGGGCGGTAAGGATCAGTACCGGTTCATGGCGGCCTTTGTCGCGCCATTCGCGCAGGATATCCAGCCCATCAATGCCGGGAAGGGTCAGGTCCAGAATAATGGCGTCATAGGGGGCGTTGTACAATGCGGCTTTTCCTTCCTCACCGCGGGTAAACCAGTCGACGCTGAATCCCATTTTTGTCAGCCCTGCCTTGAGGCCGTCACCGATCAGTTTATCGTCTTCCACCAATAAAATACGCATTCTCCTGCTCCTGTATCCCTCGGCTATTCCAGCAGTAAAGCGCGTTGCGGCGCGCCCTGTACAGGAATAAAATTTATTTTTTCCGCTTAAGAAGTTGTTAAGTTTTGCCCGGTGTAATAGTGACGATATAAACACAAAGGGAGAACACATCATGAAGAAAATCGCCGCAATGACCGCCATCATCGCTTTAGTTTCCATGCCGGTACTGGCTGCTGAACAGGGCGGATTTTCCGGCCCTGGCTCCACGCAAACCAGCCAGACAACCTCGCAAAATGGCGGGTTTATTGGCCCGAACGGGAGCGTAACGACGGTTGCGAATGCGAAAAGCCTGCGTGACGATACCTGGGTGACCCTGCGCGGTAAAATCGTGGAGCGTATTTCCGATGATCTGTATAAATTCCAGGACAGCTCCGGCACCGTCAACGTCGATATCGATCACAAGCGCTGGAACGGCGTGACCGTTACCCCGCAGGATACGGTAGAGATCCAGGGCGAAGTCGATAAAGACTGGAACTCAGTGGAGATCGATGTAAAGCAGATTCGTAAAATCACCCCCTAATTTGCGAATCGCCTTCAGCCATAACTGAAGGATGCTCACGGAATTCCTCAACCGGCCTAACGCCCTGTGACTCAGGGCGTCAGATAGGGTATTATCGCCGGTAGTTTTGCCGTCCGAACGGCCGGTACGCAGATTGAGGATTCACGATTAATGAGCGATATGGCAGAGCGCCTTGCGCTGCATGAATTTACGGAAAACGCCTACCTTAACTACTCCATGTACGTCATCATGGACAGGGCGCTGCCGTTTATTGGCGATGGCCTGAAGCCGGTCCAGCGTCGCATCGTCTATGCGATGTCTGAACTGGGTCTGAACGCCAGCGCGAAGTTCAAAAAGTCCGCCCGCACCGTCGGTGACGTGCTGGGTAAATACCATCCCCACGGCGACAGCGCGTGCTATGAAGCCATGGTGCTGATGGCTCAGCCCTTCTCCTACCGCTATCCGCTGGTTGACGGTCAGGGAAACTGGGGGGCGCCGGACGATCCTAAATCCTTCGCCGCAATGCGTTATACCGAATCCCGTTTATCGAAGTATGCTGAACTGCTGCTGAGCGAACTGGGGCAAGGCACCGTTGACTGGGTACCAAACTTCGACGGCACTTTGCAGGAGCCGAAGATGCTGCCTGCGCGCCTGCCCAATATTCTGCTAAACGGTACTACCGGCATTGCCGTTGGGATGGCGACGGACATTCCGCCGCACAACCTGCGTGAAGTGGCCCGGGCGGCCATTACCCTGATTGAAAAGCCGCAAACTTCGCTGGATGACCTGCTGGATATCGTGCAGGGGCCGGATTACCCGACCGAAGCGGAAATCATTACCCCCCGTGCCGAAATCCGCAAAATCTACCAGAATGGCCGCGGTTCGGTGCGGATGCGCGCGGTATGGGCCAAAGAAGACGGCGCGGTGGTGATTAGCGCGCTGCCGCATCAGGTTTCCGGCGCCCGCGTGCTTGAGCAGATCGCCGCCCAGATGCGCAACAAAAAGCTGCCGATGGTGGATGATCTGCGCGACGAGTCGGATCACGAAAACCCGACTCGCCTGGTGATCGTCCCGCGCTCTAACCGCGTCGATATGGAGCAGGTGATGAACCACCTGTTCGCGACGACCGATCTGGAAAAGAGCTATCGTATCAACCTGAATATGATCGGGCTCGATAACCGTCCAGCGGTTAAAAACCTGCTGGAAATCCTCTCGGAATGGCTGACCTTCCGTCGCGATACCGTGCGCCGTCGTCTCAGCTACCGTCTGGAAAAGGTCCTCAAGCGCCTGCATATTCTTGAAGGTTTGCTGGTGGCGTTCCTGAATATCGATGAAGTTATCGAGATCATTCGTCACGAAGATGAGCCGAAGCCGGCGCTGATGTCGCGCTTCGGCCTCAGCGAGACCCAGGCGGAAGCGATTCTGGAGTTAAAACTGCGCCATCTCGCCAAACTGGAAGAGATGAAGATTCGCGGCGAGCAGAACGAGCTGGAAAAAGAGCGCGACAACCTGCAGGCCATCCTGGCCTCTGAACGCAAGATGAATAACCTGCTGAAGAAAGAGCTGCAGGCCGACGCCGACGCCTTTGGCGACGATCGCCGTTCGCCGCTGCGCGAGCGCGAAGAAGCCAAGGCGATGAGCGAGCACGATATGCTGCCGTCTGAGCCGGTGACTATCGTTCTGTCGCAGAGCGGCTGGGTACGCAGCGCCAAAGGTCACGATATTGACGCGCCGGGGCTGAACTATAAAGCGGGCGACAGTTTTAAATCGGCCGTGAAAGGGAAGAGCAATCAGCCGGTGGTCTTTATTGACACTACCGGGCGCAGCTACGCGATTGACCCGATTACCCTGCCGTCCGCGCGCGGTCAGGGCGAGCCGCTTACCGGTAAGCTGACGCTGCCTCCGGGGGCGACGGTTGAACATATGCTGATGGAAGCCGATGATCAAAAACTGCTGCTGGCTTCCGATGCAGGCTACGGATTTATCTGTACTTTCAACGATCTGGTGGCGCGCAACCGCGCCGGTAAGACGCTGATTAGCCTTCCGGATAACGCGCACGTGATGCCGCCGCTGGTAATAGAGGACGAATCGGACATGCTGCTGGCCATTACCGCTGCCGGCCGCATGCTGATGTTCCCGGTCAGTGACTTGCCGCAGCTGTCGAAAGGTAAGGGCAACAAGATTATTAATATTCCGTCGGCGGAAGCGGCTGCGGGCCAGGATGGCCTGGCGCATCTGTTTGTCCTGCCGCCGCAAAGTACGCTGACGATTCATGTCGGTAAGCGGAAAATTAAACTCCGTCCGGAAGAGCTGCAAAAAGTGACCGGCGAGCGCGGCCGCCGCGGCTCTCTGATGCGCGGATTGCAGAAAATCGATCGGATAGAGATTGATTCTCCGCGTCGCGCCTCTGCGGGCGGTAGCGAAGAGTAAGATGCACCTCCCTCGCGGTGAGGCGGGGAGGTGAATATTTACCGCAAAAACGTTGTTTATTCAGGCATTGCGATTAACAATGTGCTCCCAGGGAACCTGTGCCCGGCCTGAATTGCGCTATGGCGTCAATCATTTGCTAAACAGCGAGTATAATTCTAAGCGGTTTGGGTTTTAGAGGTAGCTATGCTATTTATTTTTCGACTAATTATCGTTGTCATTTACTGTATTCTGGTGTGCATCTTCGGCTGTATCTATTGTCTGTTCAGTCCGCGTAACCCTAAGCACGTCGCCACCTTCGGTCACCTTTTTGGCAAGCTGTCGCCGGTCTTCGGTCTGAAGGTTGAACTCCGCAAGCCTGCCGATGCCGAAAGCTACGGCAACGCTATCTATATCGCTAACCACCAGAATAACTATGATATGGTGACGGCATCGAATATCGTACAGCCGCCGACCGTTACGGTAGGTAAAAAAAGCCTGGCGTGGATCCCTTTTTTCGGCCAGCTCTATTGGTTGACGGGGAATCTACTGATTGACCGCAATAACCGGACAAAAGCGCACGGCACCATTGCAGAAGTCGTGAACGCATTTAAAAAGCGCAAAATATCTTTTTGGATGTTTCCGGAAGGGACTCGCAGCCGCGGTCGCGGTTTGCTGCCTTTTAAAACCGGTGCCTTTCATGCGGCTATCGCGGCGGGCGTACCCATTATTCCGGTATGCGTGTCTAATACTTCGAATAAAATTAAGCTCAATCGCCTGAATAACGGTCTGGTGATTGTCGAAATGCTGCCGCCGGTCGACACCAGCCAGTACGGGAAAGAGGGCGTTCGCGCGCTGGCGACGCACTGTCGCGAGCTGATGTCCGCGAAAATTGCCGAGCTGGATAAAGAAGTTGCCGAACGCGAAGCGGCCGGCAAGAAATAACACAGGAAACGCCGCAAACGGCGCGCGTATTGCTGGCGGGAAACGAATTCCCTTATTCATTAGTCAGTGTCTCATGGAGTTAATATGTCACTCAGTCGGCGTCAGTTCATTAAGGCTACAGGCGTAGCGCTGTGCGCAGGCGCCGCGCCGCTGAAGGCACAGGCTGCTGGTCAGCAGCCCGCGCTGCCGATTCCTCCTTTGCTTGAGTCCCGCCGCGGGCAGCCGCTATTTTTGACGCTACAGCGTGCGCACTGGTCGTTTACGCCGGGCACCCGCGCATCGGTGTGGGGGATTAACGGCCGCTACATGGGGCCAACCATCCGCGTCTGGAACGGCGACGATGTGAAGCTGATCTACAGCAACCGCCTGACGGAAAACGTCGCGATGACGATACGCGGTCTGCAGGTTCCCGGTCCGCTGATTGGCGGCGCGGCGCGTATGATGTCCGCCAACGCCGACTGGGCTCCGGTGCTGCCGATCCGCCAAAGCGCGGCGACGCTGTGGTATCAGGCCAACACGCCAAACCATATGGCGAAACAGGTTTATAACGGTCTTGCCGGGATGTGGCTGGTAGAAGATGAGGTTAGCAAGAATTTGCCGATCCCTAACCACTACGGTGTGGATGATTTCCCGGTGATTATTCAGGACAAGCGCCTGGATAACTTCGGTACGCCTGAATATAGCGAACCCGGCAGCGGCGGCTTCGTTGGCGATACGCTGCTGGTGAACGGCGTGCAGGGGCCTTTTGTTGAAGTGTCGCGCGGCTGGGTGCGCCTGCGTCTGCTGAATGCGTCTAACTCCCGGCGCTACCAGCTGCAGATGAGCGATGGTCGGTTGCTGCACGTCATCTCCGGTGACCAGGGGCTGCTTCCGGCGCCGGTTTCGCTAAAGCAGCTGTCGTTGGCTCCGGGCGAACGGCGCGAAATCCTGGTCGACATGACCAACGGCGATGAGGTGTCGATAACCTGCGGGGAAGCGGCGAGTATCGTCGATCGTATTCGCGGTTTCTTCGAACCGTCGAGCATCCTGATTTCAACGCTGATTCTGACTTTGCGCCCGACGGGCCTGCTGCCGCTGGTGACCGATAGCCTGCCTGTGCGCTTGCTGCCTACGGAAATGCTGGCCGGCGCGCCGATCCGCAGCCGCGATATTACGCTTGGCGACGATCCGGGAATCAACGGCCAGCTGTGGGATCCGCAGCGTATTGATATTACGGCGCAGCAGGGAACCTGGGAGCGCTGGACGGTGCGCGCCGACCGGCCGCAGTCGTTCCATATTGAAGGCGTCATGTTCCAGGTGCGTAATGTGAACGGTTCTGCGCCGTTCCCGGAAGACCGCGGCTGGAAGGATACCGTCTGGATCGACGGGCAGGTTGAGCTGTTGGTCTATTACAACCAGCCCTCCTGGCCGCACTTTCCGTTCCAGTACTTAAGCCAGACGCTGGAGCTTGCCGACCGCGGCTCCATTGGCCAGATTCTGGTGAATCCGGCGCCGTAATTTATTTTGTCCCGGCCTGCTGCCGGCCGGGATTGGAAAAACCTCCTTCATTTCTCCCATCGTTCCGGCTTATAATCGCCGCCCTTTTTGATTATTTTTTTATCATTTTCCCCGGAAGCAATATGAGCGCAATATCCCTGATCCAACCGGATCGTGACCTTTTCTCCTGGCCGCAGTACTGGGCCGCCTGTTTTGGCCCCGCGCCTTTTCTGCCAATGTCGCGAGAAGAGATGGATCAACTTGGCTGGGATAGCTGCGACATCATCCTGGTGACCGGCGATGCTTATGTCGATCACCCGAGCTTCGGGATGGCGATTTGCGGACGCATGCTGGAATCCCAGGGATTCCGCGTGGGGATTATTTCCCAGCCGGACTGGAACAACAAAGATGACTTTATGCGTCTGGGTAAACCGAACCTGTTCTTCGGCGTGACCGCCGGTAACATGGACTCGATGATCAACCGCTACACTGCCGACCGTAAGCTGCGCCATGACGATGCCTACACGGCGGGTAACGTGGCCGGTAAACGCCCGGATCGCGCTACGCTGGTCTACACTCAGCGCTGCAAAGAGGCGTGGAAAGATGTCCCGGTGATCCTCGGGGGCATCGAAGCCAGCCTGCGCCGTACCGCGCACTATGACTACTGGTCCGATACCGTGCGCCGTTCGGTGCTGGTGGACTCTAAGGCCGATATGCTGATGTTCGGCAACGGCGAGCGTCCGCTGGTGGAAGTGGCGCACCGTCTGGCCGCCGGCGAGCCTATCGGGCAAATTCGCGATGTACGCAACACCGCCATCATGGTGAAGGAAGCGCTGCCTGGCTGGAGCGGGGTGGACTCCACGCGTCTGGACACGCCGGGGAAAATCGACCCGATCCCGCATCCGTATGGTGAAGATCTACCGTGCGCGGATAACAAAACCGTCGCGCCGCCAAAACAGGAAGCGAAGCGCGTTACCGTCCAGCCGCCGCGTCCGAAACCGTGGGAGAAGACCTACGTTTTGCTGCCCTCGTTTGAGAAAGTAAAAGGCGATAAAGTTCTCTACGCGCATGCCTCGCGCATTCTGCACCATGAAACTAACCCCGGCTGCGCCCGGGCGCTGATGCAGAAGCACGGCGAGCGCTATATCTGGATTAACCCGCCCGCCATTCCGCTCTCAACCGAAGAGATGGATAGCGTGTTTGCGCTGCCCTATAAGCGCGTTCCGCATCCTTCTTACGGCGATGCCCGCATTCCGGCCTATGAGATGATTCGCTTCTCCATTAACATCATGCGCGGCTGTTTTGGCGGCTGTTCGTTCTGCTCGATTACCGAGCATGAAGGTCGGATCATTCAGAGCCGTTCCGAAGATTCGATCATCAATGAAATCGAAGCGATTCGCGATACGGTGCCCGGCTTTACCGGTATTATTTCCGATCTTGGCGGCCCGACGGCCAACATGTATATGCTGCGCTGCAAGTCGCCGCGCGCCGAGCAGACCTGCCGCCGCCTGTCATGCGTTTATCCAGATATCTGCCCGCATATGGACACCAACCATGAGCCGACGATTAACCTTTACCGTCGCGCCCGCGATCTTAAAGGCATCAAAAAGATCCTCATCGCATCCGGCGTTCGTTACGACATTGCGGTTGAAGATCCGCGCTACATCAAAGAGCTGGCCACCCACCACGTCGGCGGTTATCTGAAGATTGCTCCTGAACATACCGAAGAGGGGCCGCTGTCGAAGATGATGAAGCCGGGTATGGGCAGCTACGATCGCTTTAAGCAGTTGTTCGATACTTATTCGAAGCAGGCGGGTAAAGAGCAGTATCTGATTCCATACTTTATTTCCGCCCACCCGGGGACGCGAGATGAAGATATGGTGAATCTCGCGCTGTGGCTGAAGCAGCATCGTTTCCGCCTGGATCAGGTGCAGAACTTCTATCCGTCGCCGCTGGCGAACTCCACCACCATGTATTACACCGGCAAGAACCCGCTGGGTAAGATTGGCTATAAGAGTGAGGATGTGGTGGTGCCGAAGGGCGACAAACAGCGCCGCCTGCACAAGGCGCTGCTGCGCTATCACGATCCGGCCAACTGGCCGCTGATCCGTCAGGCGCTGGAAACGATGGGTAAAAAGCACCTGATCGGCAGCCGTCGCGATTGCCTGGTACCGGCGCCGACGCTGGAAGAAATGCGCGAGGCGCGTCGCCAGAACCGCCATACCCGACCGGCGCTGACGAAGCATACGCCGATTGTGCACCAGCGTTCGAACGGCGGGGCGACGGCGAAGAAGCCCGTGAAACGCGGCAAGGTTGCCGGTCGTTAAGCCTGCTGTATTGCCCGGTGGTGCCTCGCTGACCGGGCCTGATCAGCCGCTTGCCAAACGGCAAAGCAAATTCTATGGCTATGCTTCTCTGATTCTGGCCGCCAGCGCTGCCAGCTTTTCATCATCCGCCCGATCGTGATCGTGGGAGGAGAGATAGCCTTCATATTGCGCAAAAAACTTAGTCTGACGCGACTCGATCGGCCGCCATTGGGACATATCCCCGGTGCCGTGCATCGGACTGAGTTTGCTGTGGACATGGTCAACGCCATAGCCTTCAAAAAACATCCCCGTACGTCCCACGTCATCGAAGGATTTATCCAGAAGCTTTGCCACCTTCTGCGTCGCCAGCACCAGGTCGGCCAGCGCCTGCGGCGGCATATCAAACGCATAGCTGGGATAGTGCTTCTTCGGGATCACGACCGTAAAACCGTCGGTATTTGGATAAATGGAGAGAAAGGCGAGGTGGTGCTCATCTTCCCACACCTTGTGGCAGGGGGCTTTCCCCTCAACAATTTGACAGAAAATACAGCTCATCAGCACGCATCCATTTGATTGCAATAAGCCATAAATGTACGTGGTTTTAGCCGGACTGCAAAGCGATGCTCCGCCGGGATCCGACGGAGCAGGAAGGATTAGCCGCCGAACTGATCCGGGTCAGGCCCGAGGCGTTTGTTTTTGTCCAGCTTAGTGATTTCACTCAATTCATCTTTATCGAGACGGAAGTCCCAGACGTTAAAATTCTCGGCGATGCGCGACGGCGTCACGGATTTCGGGATCACCACCAGGCCGCTATCGAGGTGCCAGCGGATGACGATTTGCGCCGGCGTTTTGCCGTATTTGTCCGCCAGTTGGTGAATAATTTTCTGATCGAATACCCCTTCACCGCCCTGTGCCAGCGGGCTCCAGGACTCGGTCTGAATTTTATGCGTCGCATTCCAGGCATGAAGCTGACGCTGCTGCAGCAGAGGATGCAGTTCAATCTGGTTTATCACCGGGGCGACGCCGGTTTCATCAATGATTTTTTGCAGATGGTGGACCTGGAAATTACAGACGCCGATGCTTTTTGCCAGCCCTTGCTGCTGTAGCTCAATTAGGCTTTTCCAGGCATCAACGTAATGGTTCGTAGCCGGCACCGGCCAGTGAATGAGGTATAAGTCGACGTAGTCGAGTTTGAGTTTTTTAAGGCTTTCCTGCAGCGCTTCACGGGGCTGCTTTTGATCGTCATTCCACAGCTTCGTGGTGACGAACAGCTCATCGCGGGCGACGCCTGCGCTGCTCAGTGCATTGCCGACGCCGGTTTCATTCTGGTATACGGCGGCGGTGTCAAATGAGCGATAACCGACTTCCAGCGCCTTATGAATGGCGGAGACGACTTCCTCGTTGCCTGCTTTCCACACGCCGAGCCCCAGCTGCGGCATCAGGTTGCCGTCGTGTAGTTTTATAACGGTTGGATGTGTCATGCCTTCCTCCTGTTAATGAACTCAGCGGGACAGAATCCGCTGAGGGGTAGCATTAAGTCTGGACGAAATAGCTAAAAACGGTAGTTAAACTCCTCTCCTTTGCGCGAGTTTACGCGTCGGAGAGGGCGTTGATTAGCGTGCAGCCTCGTAAATACGGCGGCTGACGTCCAGAGTAATATCCTGATTTTCACCCAGTTGGGTCATACCGTGCTCTTCCAGTTTCGCCAGCAGCGCCGGGATGGAGCTACCATCCAGACCGTAGGCGGAAAGGCGAGTCGGGACGCCCATGCGTTCGAAGAAATCGCGCGTTGCGGCGATGGCGGCATCAATACGCTCTTCTTCAGAACCTTCGGTGATGTTCCAGACGCGAGCGGCGTACTGCAGCAGTTTAGCGCGTTTAGCCTCGCGTTTTTCATTCCACAGCGCCGGCAGAACGATGGCCAGCGTCTGCGCGTGATCGAGCCCGTGCATGGCGGTCAGTTCGTGGCCCAGCATGTGCGTCGCCCAGTCCTGCGGTACGCCTGCGCCGATCAGGCCGTTCAGCGCCTGGGTGGCGGCCCACATAATATTGGCGCGAACGTCGTAGTTTTCCGGCTCTTTCAGCGCCTTCGGACCGTCTTCCACCAGGGTCAGGAGAATGCCTTCGGCGAAACGGTCCTGGATTTTACCGTCGACCGGATAGGTGACGTACTGCTCAACGGTATGGACAAATGCGTCGACCACGCCGTTAGCCACCTGACGCGGCGGCAGGGTGTAGGTGTAAACCGGATCCAGAATAGCGAACACCGGCTGGACGTGGGTGGACATAAACGCGCGTTTGTCGCCGGTGGTTTTACGCGAGATCACCGCGCCTTTATTAGATTCGGAACCGGTCGCAGGCAGCGTCAGCACGGAGCCCATCGGGATAGCGCTGGCCACTTTGCTGCCGTAGGTTTCGAGAATTTCCCACGGATCGATACTGGCATCGTAGTGGGCCGCCGCGGCGATGAATTTAGTGCCGTCGAGAACGGAGCCGCCGCCCACCGCCAACAGGAAAGTGATCTTTTCATCACGCGCGATTTTCACCGCGTTCATCAGCGTTTCGTAGGACGGGTTTGGCTCGATGCCGCCAAATTCCCGAACGTCAATGCCGTTCAGCGCGCTGAGAACCTGATCAAGCACGCCGGTTTTCTTCACGCTACCGCCGCCGTAGGTGACAAGCACACGTGCATCCGCCGGGATTTGATCGCGCAGATTTTCAATCGCGCCTTTACCGAACAGAATGCGGGTTGGGGTATGTAGGTCGAAATTATTCATGGCTGGTGCCCTCAAATAGATAAAACCGCCAACAGAGACAATACCTCTGCCAGATGACGGACATTGTGTTCCCGCGGGCCGTTCCCCTCAATGCACATTCCTGCCGTTGTCTTGCCCATTTCTCTTTGTAGCTGGAGAAATTAGCCGGAAGTGCGCACAATGCGAAGGTATAAAAACGTTCGGAGAAGCACGATAAATGAACCGCGCTGAGATATGCCAGCTATTAACTCATAAGGTTAATCAGCTGAAAGATAAAGAAGAAATGCTTAATGGTCTGCTGCCGGATATCCGCCTGCTGTACGGCACTCAGCCGGGGACGCGTACGCCGGTCATGTACCAGCCGGGGATCGTTTTTCTCTTTTCCGGGCATAAAATTGGCTATATCAATGAGCGTACCTTCCGCTATGACACCAATGAGTATCTGCTGCTGACGGTTCCGCTGCCGTTTGAGTGCGAAACTTTTGCCACCCCGGAAGTACCGCTGGCGGGAATAAGGCTGAATGTCGATATTCTTCAACTGCAAGAACTGCTGATGGATATCGGGGAGGATGAGCAGTTTCAGCCGTCCATGGCGTCAAGCGGGATCAACTCTGCGGTGCTGTCCGAAGAGATTCTGTGCGCGGCGGAGCGGCTGCTGGATGTGATGGAACGCCCGCTTGACGCGCGCATTCTTGGCAAACAGATCATCCGCGAAATTCTCTATCACGTGCTGACCGGGCCGTGCGGGGGAGCGCTGCTGGCGCTGGTCAGCCGTCAAACCCACTTCAGCCTGATCAGCCGCGTGCTGAAGCGCATTGAAAGCCAGTACACTGAGAACCTCAGCGTCGATCAGCTGGCGGCTGAGGCCAATATGAGCGTCTCGGCGTTCCACCATAACTTTAAATCAGTTACCAGCACCTCCCCGCTACAGTATCTGAAGACTTATCGCCTGCATAAAGCGCGCATGCTGATGATCCACGACGGCATGAAAGCCAGCGCGGCGGCGATGCGGGTAGGGTATGAGAGCGCATCGCAGTTCAGCCGCGAATTTAAGCGTTATTTCGGCATGACGCCGGGAGAAGATGCGGCACGCATCAGGACAATACAGGGGATGTAATAACGATCTCAGGGCGGCAAATCCTCGCCGCCCTGGCACCCTATCAGGCGTTGCAGTATTTCTTTTTAATCACCACGATAACTGTACCGAGCAGCCCGGCTATCAGCAGCGCGATAGGCAGAATCATCAGGCAGGTCATGACCTGATCTTCATGACGTTTTACGAAGGGAATCATACTCAACGCATAGCCCAGACCGGTAACTACCCCAACCCACAGCAGCGCGCTCAGCCAGTTGAAAAACTGGAAGCGGCGGTTCGGCAGCCCGGAAATGCCCGCCATGGTTGGCAGAAGGGTGCGAACAAACGCCAGGAAGCGTCCGGCCAGCAGCGCCAGCAGGCCGTGCTTGTCAAACATGCAGGTTGCCCGCTGATGGTATTTATGCGGCAGATGCCCAAGCCAGCGCTTAACCGTGGCGGTATTACCCAGCCAGCGCCCCTGAATATAGCTCAGCCAGCAGCCGAGGCTGGCTGCAGCGGTTAAGATAGCGACAGTCGGTACAAAGTCCATCACGCCTTTGGCGATGAGCGCGCCGGCGAGCAGCAGCAGGCTATCGCCCGGTAAAAACGAGGCGGGCAGCAGACCGTTTTCCAGAAACAGGGTTGCGAACATGACCAGATATACAACGCCCACAACGTGGGGGTTTGCCAACGCGGCAAAATCATGCTGCCACAGAGCGGCGACGATTTCTTGAATGACAACCATGGACTTTCCTAAGTGGTACCGTGTTTTTTATTTAGTGTACTCCTGAAGAGGCCCGAGCACCTTGATCCCGGGCGCAACTAAAGCGGCCGCTTTTCTTAAAAACGTCCGCTATTGTTGCCACTGACTGTCACTTTACACGATACGCGCGAAGCCCGCCGCTAAATCATCCAGCAGATCGGTAACATTTTCTAACCCGATATGTACCCGAATTAGCGTGCCGCTGAAGTCAACTTCAGCATCAGGACGGATTGCGGCAATGTGTTCCGGCTGATTGGCTAAAATCAGCGATTCAAAGCCGCCCCAGGAGTAGGCCATGCTGAACAAGCTGAAGTGGTCGAGGTAGGCGGACAGCTCGGCATCACTCAGGCGTTTGTTCAGCACGAAAGAGAACAGACCGCTGCTACCGGTGAAGTCCCGTTTCCAGTACTCATGGCCTTTGCTGCCGGGCAGGGCGGGATGATTCACGCGCGCTACCTGCGGATGCTGTGCCAGCCATTCGGCAATCTGCAGGCTACTCTCATGATGCTGACGCAGGCGGACGGCCAGGGTGCGCAGGCCGCGGCTGGTCATGTAGGCGGTATCGGCATCCACCATTTGCCCCATCAGGTAGGCATTTTCCCGCAGCTGCGCCCAACAGCGCTCATTGGACACCGCAGTGCCGACCATCGCATCGGAATGGCCGATCAGGTACTTGGTTCCGGCCTGAATAGAGATATCGATACCAAACTCCAGCGCTTTGAACAGTACTCCCGCCGCCCAGGTGTTATCGATCATAATGATGGCTTGCGGAGCGACGCTGCGCACCGCCGCGACGATCGCCGGGACATCATGAACTTCCATGGTGATGGAGCCGGGCGATTCGAGGAATACCACTCGGGTATTCGGCTGTACCAGACGGGCAATATCGCCGCCGATAAGCGGGTCGAACCAGCCGGTGGTTACGCCGAGTTTGGCGAGGATTTTAGTGCAGAAATCCTGGGTCGGCTCGTAGGCGGTATTGGTCACCAGAATATGGTCGCCCTGCTCGACGAACGCCAGGATAGTATTTGCGACCGCCGCTGCGCCGCAGGGGAAGAGGGCGCAGCCGGCACCGCCTTCCAGCTCGCTCATCGCTTCCTGCAGGGAGAAGTGGGTTAGCGTCCCGCGACGACCGTAGAACAGTTCGCCTTTGGCGCGGTTGCGGGTGGCGTGCTTTTTCGCTTCGACGGTGTCGAAAACCAGCGATGACGCGCGCTGAATCACGCTGTTGACCGAGCCCTGAGTATATTTTTTGCTGCGCCCGGCATGAACCAGCGCAGTATCAAGATGTTTATCAGCCATGTTCAGATAACCTGTTTTTATACGTCTGGACGTCTAAACTATCATGAATGCCCGTTGATGTACCGGGTCACGGCGGATACAGGTAAAAATTTTACTAACCGCGGGGTCAGCAACTTTTTTACTGCGTAAGCGCAAGGAAAATAAACGTGATTTGCTGCACAGTGTAAATACTAATGAGAACCACTATCAATTCGATGTCGTTTTGATATTATTGTGCGCAGATTTTGTGATTTACGTCCTGGAGATACAGTGTGGGTAATAATTTGATGCAGGCGGATCTCTCCGTTTGGGGTATGTATCATCATGCCGATATTGTCGTTAAGGTAGTGATGATCGGCCTGATTCTGGCGTCGGTCGTTACATGGGCTATCTTTTTCGGCAAAGGCGCAGAAATCCTGGCCAGCAAGCGCCGCCTCAAGCGCGAACAGCAGCTGGTTGCTGAAGCACGCTCTCTCGACCAGGCCAGCGATATCGCTAACGGTTTCGATGCGAAAAGCTTGACCTCGCAGCTGATCAACGAAGCGCAAAATGAGCTTGAGCTTTCTGCGGGTTCTGAAGATAACGAAGGCATTAAAGAGCGTACCGGTTTCCGCCTGGAGCGTCGCGTAGCGGCGGTAGGTCGTCACATGGGACGCGGCAACGGTTATCTGGCGACCATCGGCGCGATTTCCCCGTTCGTCGGCCTGTTTGGTACCGTCTGGGGCATCATGAACAGCTTTATCGGGATTGCCCAGACCCAGACCACTAACCTGGCGGTTGTTGCTCCGGGCATCGCGGAAGCGCTGCTGGCCACGGCAATCGGCCTGTTCGCTGCGATTCCGGCGGTCGTCATCTATAACATTTTCGCCCGAATGATTGCCAGCTACAAAGCGTCCCTTGGCGATGTCGCCGCCCAGGTTCTGCTGCTGCAAAGCCGCGATCTGGACCTGAGCGCCAGCGGCGTTAAGCCGGTACGTACCGCCCAGAAATTACGCGTAGGTTGATGCTCTATGGCGATGCATTTTAACGAAAACCTCGATGATAACGGCGAAATGCACGATATCAACGTGACGCCGTTTATCGACGTCATGCTGGTGCTGCTGATCATCTTTATGGTGGCGGCGCCGCTGGCGACCGTTGACGTGAAGGTCAATCTGCCTGCGTCCTCCAGCCAGCCGCAGCCGCGTCCGGAAAAACCGATCTATCTGTCGGTGAAGGCGGACAAAACCATGTTCCTCGGCAATGACCCCATTACTGACGAGAACATGATTGTGTCTCTGGATGCGCTGACCGAAGGTAAGAAAGACACCACGGTCTTCTTCCGTGCGGATAAAACCGTGGACTACGAGACGATGATGAAAGTTATGGATACCCTGCATCAGGCGGGTTATCTGAAGATTGGTCTGGTGGGCGAAGAAACCGTCAAAGCGAAGTAATCCCCCCTTTCCACGCATCTCCTCAGGCTGGCCTTGCGCCAGCCTTTCTTATAGTTGAAGCAAAAACTTGTAAGACCAATCGTGTAGATGTGTGACAACTTTCTCAGTTAACAGAAAACATAAACCCGATGCGAAAAATGACAATAGGATAGTTTTTATCCTCCCTCTAGAGTGAATACCACTTCATCTGAGAGGGATTATATTGTGAATCACGATAATAAACTGTCATTTGCGGAGAAGCTGGGATACGGCATGGGAGATGCAGCCTGCGGTATCGTCTACTCTTCGGTAACCATGTTTCTGACATGGTTTTATACGGATATTTACGGACTCTCCGCTGCTGCAGTCGGAGTGATGTTCCTGGTGACGCGGGTTCTGGATGCGATTACCGATCCGCTAACCGGCATCGTTGCAGACCGTGTGAAGACCCGCTGGGGCCATTTTCGCCCGTGGCTTATCTGGTTTGCCGTCCCTTATGCCGTGCTGGCGGTAATGACCTTCACTACTCCGGAATTTGGCGCATCGGGTAAACTGGTTTACGCCTACCTGACTTACACCTTACTCATGCTGTGTTACACCTTTATCAATATTCCCTACTGCGCGCTGGGCGGAGTCATCACGCGCGATGAGAAGGATCGCCTATCAGCCCAGTCATATCGTTTTACGATCTCTTCTCTGGCCGGTCTGATGGTTTCTGTCGCAACCCTGTTTCTGGTGGATTTTTTAGGTAAAGAAAATAAGCAGTTTGGTTTTCAGGCGACAATGGGAATCATGGGCGCGATCGCTATTGTAATGCTGGCTTTCTGCTTCTTCTCTACTAAAGAACGCGTGGCTCCAGCGGTTGAACAGCAGGGGAGCATACGCGAAGATCTCCGTCAGCTTCTGGCGAATGACCAGTGGCGTATTGTGGCGATAATCACTTTTTTCTCGAGTATGGCCGGGGTTATGCGCAGCGCCGCCACGCTCTATTATGCAACCTACCTGATGTTAGGCGGCGTGGAGTCCGCGGCGGGAACAGCCATGAAATCAGCATTTGTTTCCACCAGCGTCGTTGGCACGATTATCGGCAGCATCGCCGCCGGATGGCTGGCCAAGCGCTATCGCGCGGTCTCGCTGTTTAAAAATATCAACCTCCTGCTGGTTCTGGTTGGCGTCGTAATGTTCTTTGTGCCGCCGACCTGGCTGCCGGTGGTGTTCCCTTTATACTTTCTGGTCGGCTTCTTCCATCAGATGTACCAGCCGTTTAAATGGAACATGATGGCCAACGCCGCCGATTATGGCGAATGGAAGTTTGGTCGTCGCATCACGGGATTATCTTATTCCGGTAATCTGTTTGCTTTGAAAATGGGCATGGCGGTTGCTGGTGCCGCCGTAGGTTTTTCGCTTGGGCTATTTGGCTATCAGGCGGGCGTAACGGCACAGACTCCGCTGGCGACAATGGGAATTGTTGGGCTGTTAACGCTCGGTCCATCACTATCTTACCTGCTCCTGTGGTGGCTGGCGCGTTTCTATAAGCTGGATGACAAAATGATGCAGACAATTCAGCGAGAGCTGTCCATGCGCCAGCAACAGGCGCATTCAGAGACGCAATTGCCGCTAAACGCCGTTCCGGAAAAGGCCTGAGGAGATGCGAAATATGACTCCTTCTGAATACCAGAATCCTATTTTATGCGCCGATTATTCCGACCCGGATATCGTGCGCGTAAGGGATGATTTCTTTATGGTCTCTTCCAGTTTTAACCATGTGCCCGCTTTACCGATCCTGCATTCAACGGACCTGGTTAACTGGACTATTATCAACCACGTTCTGGATGAACTGCCGCTACCGGGTTATGACCGGTATCAGCCGGGTAAGGGCGTATGGGCGCCATCGATTCGCTGGCACGATGGCAAGCTGTGGGTCTGCTTCAGCACCCCAGATGAAGGTATTTTTATCTGCCATACCGAGGACCCGTGGGGGAAATGGAGCGCTCCGCACTGCCTGCGTCAGGCCAGAGGGTGGATAGATCCCTGCCCGTTCTGGGACGACAATGGTCAGGCCTGGTTGGTACATGCTTTCGCCCATAGCCGCAGCGGCATTAAGCATAAACTGCAGTTGTTTGCGATGGCGCCGGACGCCAGCGAATTACTGGGCGAAGGGCAGATTATCTATGACGGCTGCTGCGATTTACCCACCCTTGAGGGGCCAAAGGTTTATCAACGCGCCGGTTGGTACTACATCTTTGCTCCTGCGGGCGGGGTAGAAAATGGCTGGCAGACGGTGCTGCGCGCGCGCCAGATGACGGGGCCCTGGGAAGCCAAAAACGTGCTTTTCCAGGGAAACACATCGATAAATGGACCACATCAGGGCGGCTGGGTGGAGGGCGAGAAGGGCGAATGCTGGTTTGTTCATTTCCAGGACTTACATCTCTATGGCCGCGTGGTTCACCTCCAGCCGATGTTCTGGGGTGACGACGGCTGGCCGCGTATCGGTGAGCAGATTGGCAGTTGCGGCGTCGGACAGCCGGTTTTACGTTGGCCGCGTCCGAAAGGGTTAACGCCTTCACCGGCGTTGGCGCCGCAAACCAGCGACTATTTTGCGCAAGGCCAACCGGGAATACAGTGGCAGTGGCAGGCTAACCCCAGCCCTGAGTGGCTGCTGCCGGCGGAAGGCGAACTCCGATTACGCTGCACCCCATTATCCCAAGTCGATGGACAGAGAGCGTTATACTGGGCGCCGCAGCTGTTGCTGCAGAAATTCCCGGCGCTAACTTTTAGCGCGAAAACAAGCGTAACGTTATATGCCGCTCAGGACGGTGATGCCGGAGGCCTGATCGTATACGGCGAACGCTACGCCGCTTTGCTGGTGGAGTTTGGGCAAGGGAGTTGCCGGCTCGTGTGGCGACACGGTTGGATGAGCGATGCGGGCGTTGTGCGCGAAACTCGTCAGGTTCTTGCTGAGCTTAAGCGCGGCAAGTGTCAGCTGCAGGTTGCCGTAGGCGAAGGCGGCTTGTGTCAATTTTCCTGGCGAGCTGAGGAGGAGGAGTGGCAGGGGGTTCCCCTTTGTTTTGCTGCCGGGAAGGGGAAATGGGTCGGTGCGAAATTTGGCCTGCTGGCTGCTTCAATGGATGGCCTGCAAAGCGAGGGCTACTGCTCTTTGCAGGACTTTGAGGTCATCCTATAAAGAAACCGTTTCTGGCCGTCTGCAGATAATGCGGGCGGCTGGATGTTGCATAAACGTTACCCTGTTGCGATATAATGGCGGCCGTTTATGTTAACTGACAGGATCTTATGGAACGCTTTCTGGAAAATGCTATGTACGCCTCGCGCTGGCTGCTGGCGCCGGTTTATTTTGGCCTCTCGCTCGGTCTGATTGCGCTGACCATCAAATTTTTTCAGGAGATCTTCCACATACTGCCGCATATTTTTAGCGTCAGTGAGTCGGATATGATTCTGACCCTGCTGTCGCTGGTGGATATGACCCTGGTGGGCGGTTTGCTGGTGATGGTGATGTTCTCCGGGTATGAAAATTTTGTCTCGCAGCTGGATATTAACGAGGGTAAAGAAAAACTCAGCTGGCTGGGCAAAATGGACGCGACGTCGCTGAAAAATAAGGTTGCCGCCTCCATCGTGGCGATCTCCTCTATTCACCTGCTGCGGGTGTTTATGGATGCGAAAAACGTCCCGGACAATAAGCTGATGTGGTACGTCATCATCCACCTGACCTTTGTGCTATCGGCCTTTGTTATGGGCTACCTCGATCGTCTGACCAAAGTGAAACACTGATCCCTTCTATCCCGGCGGCGTTAGCCGCTGGGCTTTTTTCTCCCCGTTTCTGCTTTTCTGCGCTGGCGTATGTCCGGGCTTCTGCTTTGCTTAAAGGGCGCTTAACAACGGAGGCAGGGTGATGACGCGATTAACGGCCAAAGATTTCCCGCAGCAGCTGCTCGAGTATTATGACTACTATGCCCACGGCAAAATCAGCAAACGCGAGTTTCTCCAGCTGGCGGGGAAATATACCGTCGGCGGGATGACCGCGCTGGCGCTGTTTAATCTGCTGAAGCCCGACTATGCCCTGGCAGAGCAGGTACCGTTCACCGACCCGGATATCCGCCCGGAGTATATTCATTATCCCTCTCCTGATGGCCACAGCGAAGTGCGGGCTTACCTGGTGACGCCGACGAAAATAGCCGACAAAGCGCCCGCCGTGGTGGTGGTTCATGAGAACCGCGGCCTGAATCCCTATATTGAAGACGTTGCCCGGCGGGTGGCGAAAGCGGGGTATATCGCGCTGGCGCCGGATGGCCTGAGCTCCGTCGGCGGCTATCCAGGGAATGATGATGAAGGCCGCGCGCTACAGCAGAAAGTCGATCCCGTGAAGCTGATGAATGACTTTTTTGCGGCGGTCGAATTTATGGCGAAGCATCCGCAGGCGACGGGGAAGGTCGGTATCACCGGTTTTTGCTACGGCGGCGGCGTCAGCAACGCGGCGGCGGTGGCGATCCCGGAGCTGGCCTGCGCGGTGCCGTTTTACGGCCGCCAGCCGCCGTTGAAGGAGGTCGATAAAATTAAAGCGCCGCTGCTGCTGCATTACGCCGGACTCGATAGCGGCATTAATGAAGGCTGGCCCGCCTATGAACAGGCGCTGAAGGCGCATAATAAAGTCTACGAGGCCTGTCTCTATCAGGGCGTGAATCACGGCTTTCATAATGATTCCACGCCGCGCTACGATCGGGCTGCGGCTGACCTGGCCTGGCAACGTACGCTGGCGTGGTTTGAAAAGTATTTACGCTAGCGCAAACGCCATAAATAGCGCTACCGCTCGCTCAAAAAATCGCTATATAATTTATTATATAGCGATTAGGAGAGCGCGATGGAAAATCATTTTGGAAAAGGCTTAATGGCGGGGCTACAGGCATCCCATGCTGACACCGCCGCGCATGCGGCGAATTTTTGCACCGACTATAAACGCGGGTTTGTGCTCGGCTACTCGCACCGCATGTTTGAAAAAACCGGCGACCGCCAGCTCAGCGCCTGGGAAGCGGGGATCCTCACTCGTCGCTATGGCCTGGAAAGAGACATGGTGATGGACTTCTTCAGAGAGGGCGGTTCTTCGACCGCGATGCGCTACTTTATGGCGGGCTATCGGCTGAAAAGCTAAAAACCGGAGGCGGGCGCCTCCGGTGGGCCAGAGCGTTACGCCTGGCGCTTATCTTCGGTTTGCGTTTCGAAGTCGCTGGCGGCATGGCGCTCATGAAGCTGCTCATTGAGCGGGCCAGAGGTACGGTTAACCATGCGTCCACGCTGTACGGCGGGGCGATTGCCAACATCCTGCGCCCAACGCAGCACGTTTTTATAGCTTCCGGCATCAAGGAATTCGGCGGCATTATAGACATTCCCCAGCACCACGTTGCCGTACCACGGCCAGATGGCCATATCGGCGATGGTGTACTCTTCTCCCGCCACAAAACGACCGCGGGCAAGCTGCTTGTCCAGCACGTCAAGCTGGCGTTTGGCTTCCATCGTAAAGCGGTCTATCGCGTATTCGATTTTCACCGGCGCATAGCTAAAGAAGTGGCCAAAGCCGCCGCCGAGGAACGGGGCCGCGCCCTGCAGCCAGAACAGCCAGTTGAGGGTTTCAGTGCGGCCTGCCGGATCTTTTGGCAGGAAGAAACCGAACTTTTCCGCCAGATAGAGCAGGATGCTGCCGGATTCAAAAACGCGGGTTGGCGGGGTGGTAGAATGGTCGCGGAGCGCCGGGATTTTTGAGTTTGGATTAACCTCGACAAAGCCGCTGGAGAACTGATCGCCTTCACCGATGCGAATCAGCCAGGCGTCATATTCCGCGCCGCTAACGCCTAACGCCAGCAGCTCTTCCAGCATGATGGTCACCTTCTGGCCGTTGGGCGTCCCCAGCGAATAGAGCTGAAGCGGATGCGCGCCCACCGGCAGTTCCCGCTCGTGCGTTGCGCCGGAGACCGGGCGGTTGATATTGGCGAATGCGCCGCCGTTGTTTTGCTTCCATTCCCACACTTTAGGTGGCTGGTAGTTATTCTCTGACATGCTGATCTGCCTTTTTTAGTGAGGTGTTGAAGTCGTGACGTTACCGTGCCGGAGCGCCAGTCTAAGCCAGAATCCGCGCGGCCCATACGCTGACGTCGTCGCCGCTGCCGAGATCCGCCTGCACCAGGCCATTAACCATAAAGGTCGGCGACACGTGGATGCCGTTCTGGCGGGCGTATTTGCTATGCCATTTGATCTCGTTTTGCAGCTCGGGGCGGGCAAACGCCGCGGCCAGCGAGACGCGGCTGTAGCGTTCGAGACGCTCAATAATCTGCTGCGGCGTGGCGTCCATATTCGGCCCGCTACAGTGGTCGGTAAACTCAAACTCTTCGCGGTGGTCGGCGACGGCTTTAAGCACCTTATGTGCCTGCTCGCGGCCGTGCGGGAGGGTTGACGCGGCGAGAATACAGCGGACGATGACGCCGGAGAACAGATGCCACGGTTGAGACTGCAAACGTATTTTGATCGTCACGTTATCTGCGCCAACTTCATCCAGCAGGTCATCAAGCTTATTAAAGGCGCGAACGGAATAGGGGCAGGTGGGTTCAAGGAACACCTCAAAGGTGCGTGGCCCATGACCCCAGACCAGCGGTTGGGCGGTCAGATGCGAAGGTGTGCTCATTGTCGGCTCCTGATAATTTTTTTATCTCAAATAACGATATCACTTTTGCCCGGGGGCGCAGGCTTATTTTCCTTAAGGGCACGATTAGCGAATCGAATGAGTGGTATCATCACTTCACCTCTGTCTGGTAAGTGCCTGCGGCAGGATAAGAAGAGGGAGTTTTGTTTCGCCAACTGCCCGGGCTGCATTAATTTGAGGTCAGGCTAAATGAGCAAAGGTTCGACAAGCAGTGACGCCCCGTTTGGTACACTATTAGGCTACGCACCGGGCGGCGTGGCGATTTATTCATCTAATTACAGTAGCTTAAATCCGCAAGATTATCCGGATGACGCCACGTTCCGCAGCTATATCGGTAATGAGTATATGGGGCATAAATGGCAGTGCGTGGAATTCGCGCGCCGCTTTCTGTTCCTCACCTACGGTTTTGTTTTCACCGATGTCGGCATGGCCTACGAGATTTTCTCCCTGCGTTTTTTACGCGAGGTGGTCAACGACAATATTCTGCCGCTGCAGGCGTTCGCCAACGGCTCTCGTCGTCCGCCGATCGCCGGCTCGCTGCTGATCTGGCAGAAAGGCGGCGAGTTCAAGCACACGGGCCACGTGGCGGTCATTACTCAGCTGGTAGGGAACAAGGTGAGGATCGCCGAACAGAACGTGATTCACTCGCCGCTACCGCAGGGGCAGCAGTGGACCCGCGAGCTGACGCTGGAAGTGAAAAATGGCCTCTACACGATTAAAGACACCTTTGCCGATACCGAAATCCTTGGCTGGATGATCCAAACCGCCGATACCGAACACAGCCTGCCGCAGCCGGTGCTGCCGGGTGAGGCGATGGCGATTAAAGGCGCGCGGTTGCCGAACAAAGGCCAGTTTCGCGGCAACTGGCTCAACGAGAAAGATTCCCTGCAAAAAGCCTATGTCGAAGCCAACGGCCACGTCATCAATAAAGACCCTTACCAGTATTTCACTATTACCGAAAGCGCCGAGCAGGAGCTCATCAAAGCCACCAACGAGCTGCATCTGATGTACCTGCACGCTACCGACAAGGTGATGAAGGACGATAGCCTGCTGGCGCTGTTCGATATTCCGAAAATTCTCTGGCCGCGCCTGCGCCTCTCGTGGCAGCGCCGACGCCATCATATGATTACCGGTCGTATGGATTTCTGTATGGATGAGCGCGGGCTCAAGGTGTATGAGTACAACGCCGACTCCGCGTCCTGTCATACCGAAGGCGGGCTGATCCTCGAACAGTGGCTGAAGCAGGGCTACTGCGGCACCGGCCATAACCCGGCGGAAAACCTGCTCGATGAGCTTGCCGGGGCGTGGAAGCACAGCCGGGCGCGCCCATTCGTGCACATCATGCAGGATAAGGATCTGGAGGAGAACTACCACGCGCAGTTTATCCAGCGTTCGCTGACGCAGGCCGGTTTCGAGAGCAAAATTCTTTACGGCCTTGATGAGCTGCGCTGGGATGCCGCCGGGCAGTTAATTGATGCCGATGGACGCCTGGTTAACTGCGTCTGGAAAACCTGGGCATGGGAGACCGCCATTGAGCAGGTGCGCGAAGTCAGCGCCGACGAGTACGCGGCGGTGCCGATCCGTACCGGGCACCCTGATAATGAAGTGCGTCTGATTGACGTCCTGCTGCGCCCGGAAGTGTTAGTCTTCGAGCCGCTGTGGACGGTTATCCCCGGCAACAAGGCGATTTTGCCGGTGCTTTGGTCGCTGTTCCCTAATCATCGCTATCTCCTGGATACCGATTTTGTGGTCAACGAGCAGCTGGCGGAAAGCGGCTATGCGGTTAAGCCTATCTCAGGCCGCTGCGGCAGCAATATCGATCTGATTGGCCCGCAGGATGAAGTGCTGGATAAAACCAGCGGCCAGTTTTTCGATCGCAAAAATATTTACCAGCAGCTGTGGTGCCTGCCGAAGGTGGATGGCAAATACATCCAGGTTTGCACCTTTACGGTTGGCGGTAACTATGGCGGTACCTGCCTGCGCGGAGACGATTCTCTGGTGGTCAAAAAAGAGAGCGATATTGAGCCGCTAATCGTGCTAAAAGACAACGATAGCCGTTAAATTTTATCCCGGATTACGGCGGTGAGCGCCTTATCCGGGCTGCGGTTCTCGTCACCTGCGGCATTTGTAGCCCGGGCAAGGCGCATCGCGCCGCCCCCGGGGGAAGGCCGCAGGATGCTGAAGAATATCCCGGAGGCGATGCTGCGCATCTGTCCGGGCTACCGAACATACGAACCCGTAGCCCCAGTGAGCCTAGTGCGACCGGGGGAGTTATCGGTAAAAAACAGATAAAACATCACAACAACAAGACAGAAAAGGAAAATAGTATGCACGATCGGCGACTCGCCGCCCGCGCGGGTGAACTTAAGCCCTCCGCCGTCCGCGAACTCCTCAAGCACAGTAAACTGCCCGGCGTGATCTCCCTGGGCGGCGGCATTCCGGCTCCGGAGCTTTTTGATACCGAAGGCCTGAACCTGGCGGTGCAGCAGGTGATGAACGGGCGCTTTAACGATGCGTTCCAGTACGGTTTGACCGAAGGTTATCCGCCGCTGCGTCAGGCCGTCAGCGAACTGTGTCAGGCGCGCGGCGTGGACTGCCCGGCAAGCCACGTTTATATCACTTCCGGTTCGCAGCAGTCGCTGGATATCGTCGCCCGCACGCTCCTCGATCCGGGCGATGCGATTGTCGTTGAGCGCCCGACCTATCTGGCGGCGCTGCAGGTCTTCCAGCTGGCGCAGGCCAATATTCTCAGCGTGGATACCGATGATGACGGCATGCTGGTGGAACAGCTGGCCGATCTGCTGGAAACCACGCGCGTGAAAGCCGTTTACCTGGTGCCGACGTTTGGCAACCCAGGCGGGAAGACCCTCAGCGAAGCGCGCCGTCGTCGCCTGGTTGAGCTGGCGAAAAAGCACGACTTCGTGATCATTGAAGACGATCCGTACGGTGAAATCAGCTTCACCGATGAAGTGCGCCGTCCGCTGTATCAGCACGCGGTTGAACTGGGCTGTGTCGATCAGATGGTGTATACCTCCACCTTCTCCAAGATCCTCGCGCCGGGGATGCGTATTGGCTGGATCGTGATGCCGGACTGGCTGGCGCAGCAGACGGTGATCGTCAAGCAGGCGGCGGATCTGCACACCAACATGCTATCGCAGGTCATCACTGCGGAATACCTGAGCATGAACCGTCTGGAAAAGCAGATTGCCCTGATCCGCGAAGATTACCGCAAGAAGTGCGTGGCGCTGGCCGACTCGCTGGAATCGCAGCTTGGCGAGCATCTGGAGTTCAGCCGTCCTAAAGGCGGTATGTTCCTGTGGGCTCGCTTCCGCTATCCGTTCGATACCATGGAATGGATGAAGAAAACGCTGGAAAACGGCGTGGTCTACGTGCCTGGGGAAGCGTTCTATAACGACAACCCGGATACCCGCACGCTGCGTCTCTCCTACTCTACGGTGTCGGCTGACGGTCTGATGACCGCCGTCGAGCGCCTGGCGAAATCGCTGTAATCGCCTTGCTTCGCGCCGCTGGTCGGCGCGGAGCGCTCTCCGCCCACGTTTCTTCTATTAATGGCCTGAATTCAGGCTAATCCTTGCCTGTCCGGCGAGCGCAATGAGGGGAGCTGAAGTTGAATGGCGTGAGCGGTTTTGGCATCGCCCGTCATCGCTGACGACGGGCGAGAGAAACGTAGTGCTGGGGTTATGGCGGCTTATCGCCAGCCCGGGGTTTAATCCTGGTCGGCAATGCGATCGTCAAGCCAGATCAGCATCAATGAGGAGAGAAAAGCGACAGCGATGGTACCAATAGCTAACAACATAAGAAGCCTCAGGGGTTTTTATTATTTTTCTGCTTTTACCGATGAGAGATTGTTTCTGTCCGTAATGGTCACTTTTGTGGCTGATTGTGAGGTGGCGAGGGTGAAGAAATCGTCAGCATCAATATCGAAATTGAGAACGATTTCTCTGTATTTGCCACAGTTCATTAACTCTTTTGCTTCTTTCATACTACTGGCGGTAATAGTAGGCATCAGTTTCATCTCGTTTAAAAACTGAGAAGCAAAATAAGAGCTAGTCGCTACCAGATCAACTACTTTTTCTGGTAAAGGCAACCGCAGTCGTCATGAGGGCTGCGGCTGTCCATCACCTTGTGAAACATCATTTCTGTTTTACCTTTCCTTTCAGCGCTGCGTTTTACGCCGCGCGCCTGTTTAGCGTGAACGCTGTTTTTCGCTCATCAGCTGGCGGCAGCGCTGCTGATCCTGGCCGAGGCTTTTCTGCTCTTCCGGAGTGAGCTGCTGCCAGGTGTCCAGCATCCGCTGGCCCAGCGCGGGAACGTAATGGGCTTTATGCAGCGCATAATCTGAATTGCCGCCTTCAATGATATTTTCCATATCGCGGAGAAATGTCTGGCTATCCTGGTGGTCGATCACGCAGAAAACGGAGCGGTAGTACGCTTCGTCCTCTGTGGAGTAGCGCGGCGTGAACCACCAGATAAGCAGGGCGATAAGCGCGATAAGCGGGATAATAAAAGCGAGTTTCTTCAGCATGAGTGATTCAAAAAAGCAAATTGAAGAACCAGTGTAACCGCTGCAGGCACAGGATGTAAGCGCCGTCGCGGGCCGGCAGCCTGACTCCAGCCCGCTGCGGTGTCGGTCAATAGCCGACCCGATAGATCCGCCCGCTCTGAACGCCTTCCACGCTGCGACGGTAGGCCTGAGCCACGCTGGCGGCAGGGACGCTGGCAAAGCCGGGGAAGAAACCGTCGTAGGCTGCCGCCGATTCCGTTAATACAGTGGGGCTAATCAGGTTAATACGGATCCCGCGCGGCAGTTCACAAGCGGCGGCGCGAACAAACCCCTCCAGCCCGGCGTTCACGGTGGTGGCATTGACGCCCTGAGCGATAGGCTCATGCGCCACGATCCCGCTAATCAGCGTAATCGAGCCGCCATCGTTAAGATAATGCTGGCCGGTCAGCGCCAGGCGAATCTGCCCCAGGAGCTTATCCTGTAAGCCCTGGTTGAAATCGCGATCGGTCATGGTCGCCAGCGGGCCAAAGAACAGATTACCGGTGGCGGAAACAATCGCGTCTACCTGACCGATTTTCTCAAACAGGCTCTGCACGCTCTGCTGTGAGGTGATATCAACCTGATAGTCGCCCTGAGTGCGGCCGACGCGAATAACTTCATGACGCTGGTTTAATTCTTGCGCAACCGCGCGGCCAACGGTACCGCTGGCGCCAATAACGATGATTTTCATAGCAGGTTCCTCTCTCGGATGAGAGGCTATTCTTTAATAAAACAGATACCGGATAAACTGGCTGAAAGTTAAATGATTACTAATCTGAGGTTTGTAATATGGATAAGCTACGGGCGATGGAGACCTTTATTGTGGTCGTGGAGTGCGGCAGCTTTACCGACGCCGCGGCGCGGCTCGAGATGTCGGCGGTGATGGTCGGGAGATATATCGCGCTGATCGAACGGCAGCTTAATACCCGTCTTCTTGAGCGCAATACCCGCCGCCAGAGCCTCACCGACGCCGGGCGGGTCTATTTTGACGAGGCGAAACGCGTCCTGGAGCAGGTTTCAATCGCCGAGAGCGCGGTGGAGAGGCTGCGGATCGCGCCCGCGGGCACGCTGCGGGTAAGCGCGCCGACGTCGTTTGGCGCCTGCGTCATTGCTCCGCTGACCGCCACGTTTCTGCAGGCATGGCCCGACGTGCGCGTGGAGCTGGATCTGACTAACCGGATGGTCGATCTGGTGGATGAGGGGTTCGATTTGGCGATCCGCATCGGCGAGATCCGCAATAGCGATCTGGTGGCAAAATATCTCGCGCCCTACCGGATGACGATCTGCGCCGCGCCCGGGTATTTAGCCCGCTACGGTACGCCGACGACGCCTGCTGACCTGGCCGATCACCTCTGTTTGTCGCATACGGTGTGGACCGCGCGCAATGAGTGGAAGCTGCCTGGCGCGGAGGAGGGCGTCCGCTGGAAGCGCGATGCCGTCCTGCGCTGCAATGACGGCTATGCCCTGCGAACGGCGGCGATCGCCGGGGCCGGACTGGTGTTGCAGCCGGAAGTCCTGCTGGCCGATGCGCTGGAGAGCGGTAAACTGGTGCGCGTGCTGGAGGCGTATACCCCGCAGCCGAGGCCGGTTCACCTGCTCTGGCGGCAGGATCTGCGGCCGCTGCCGAAGCTGACGCGCTTTGTTGAACATCTTCTGCAGGGGCAACGCCAGAACGGGCGGACCGCTTAATTCTCTGCCGGGCGGCGGCCTGATGCTATGGGGGTCTTGTTGGCCCGGCAAGGCGCCAGGCACCGCCGGGCAATCTGCTTAGTCGCGCAGCGCGTGGCGCCAGTCGGCGATCAGATCCTGCGGATCTTCTATCCCTACCGACAGACGAATCAGCTGGGGAGTAATGCCGTTGGCTAAACGCTGCTCCAGCGGTATCGATGCGTGGGTCATGCTAAACGGCTGGCTCACCAGGCTTTCCACGCCGCCGAGGCTCTCTGCGAGCGTAAACAGCTTCAGCTTGCGTATGATCCGCTCGGCGTAGCCATCGTCGCCTTTGACCACCACGGAAATCATCCCGCCGGGAAGCGTCATCTGCCTGCGCGCCAGCTGATGATGCGGATGCGAGGCCAGCCACGGGAACCAGACCCTTTCGACCTGCGGCTGCTGCTCCAGCCACTCGGCAAGCAGCAGCGCATTGCTGCTGTGGCGCTCCATACGCAGCGCCAGGGTACGAATACCGCGCAGCGTCAGGAAACTGCTGAACGGATCGAGCACGCCGCCAACCGCGTTTTGTAGATAGCCCAGCTTTTCCGCCAGCGCGGCGTTGTCGCCGACCACCGCCAGTCCGGCGACCACATCGGAGTGGCCGTTAAGGTACTTGGTCGCCGAATGCACCACGATATCAAAGCCCAGCTCAAGCGGACGATGGATGGCCGGCGAGGCGAAGGTGTTGTCGGTAACGCTGATAATATTGTGCCGCCGCGCAATGGCGGCGATGGCGCTGAGGTCGGCCAGCTTAAGCAGCGGGTTGGTCGGCGTTTCAACCCAGATCATGCGCGTGTCGGGTTGAATAGCCGCTTCGATGGCCGCCAGATCGTCGGGCTTCACCCAGCTCACCCGCAGGCCGGCGCTGCGGCGGCGAACGTTTTCAATCAGCCGGTATGTGCCGCCGTAAACATCGTCGACGGCGACCAGGTGGCTGTCTTTATCCAGCAGCTCCAGCACGGTTGAGATGGCCGCAAGGCCGGAAGCAAAGGCGTAGCCGCGCGTGCCGCTTTCCAGGTCGGCAATCGCCGTCTCCAGTGCGTGGCGCGTCGGGTTGCCGCTGCGCGAATATTCGTACCCGGTATGCTGGCCCGGCGCGGGCTGGGCAAAGGTGGAGGTGGCATAAATAGGCGGCATCACCGCGCCGTGTTCATCGGTAAATGTGCCGCTATGTACGCTCAGAGTATGCAAATTTGTCATTTAAGAAGTCCTTACTGTTCGAGTCGGTTACGCCAGGTGGTCAGCACATCGCTGCGGGTAATGAGGCCAAGAAAACGATCGTTGTCGGCGATAACGGCCACCAGACCGCGATCGAAAATGGCCTTCAGCGCGCTTTCCGGCGCGTGCTTATCCAGGGTCTCCACGTTACGGGTCATCGCTTCCCTGACCGGCAGAGAAAAGCGCTGACTGTCGCCCTGGACGTGGCTAATCAGATCCCATTCGTCGACGATGCCGACGACGCGGCCGTTTTCCAGCACCGGTAGTTGTGAGATGTCGTAGAGACGCATACGCGCGAGGATGGCCGCCAGGGTATCGTCCGGCGCGGCGGTAACGGTTGCCCCTTCGTCGTGGCGCAGAGCGATAAAATCGCTGAGATCGCCGCGCGAAGGGCGGCTTAAAAAGCCCTGCTGGCGCATCCAGTCATCGTTAAACATCTTTGATAAATATTTATTGCCGCTGTCGCAGGCGAAAGTCACCACGCGTTTAGGGGATGTCTGCGACCGGCAGTAGCGCAGGGCGGCGGTGAGCAGCGTTCCGGTAGAGGAGCCTGCCAGAATGCCTTCAACCTGCAGCAGCTGGCGGGCAGTGGCGAAAGCTTCGCTATCGGTGACGCGGTATGCGCTGCGGACGCTCTCAAGATGGGCCAGCGGCGGAATAAAGTCTTCGCCGATCCCTTCAACCAGCCAGGAGCCGGTTTCACCGTAGCGCCCGGTTTCGACCTGGTCCGCCAGAATGGAGCCCGCCGGATCGGCGAGGATAAATTCCGTTTTCGGGGAGTGTTCAGCAAACCAGGCCTGTAGCCCACCGAGGGTTCCGCCGGAGCCGACGCCGACGACAATCGCGTCGATATCGCCCTCCAGCTGCCGGAAGATTTCCGGGGCAGTGGTGGTGGCATGCGCCAGCGGGTTAGCCTCGTTATTAAACTGGTCGATATAAAAGGCGCCTGGCGTTTCGTCGGCAAGACGTCGGGCGTAGTCCTGATAGTAGGCGGGATGGCCTTTGTTAACGTCCGAGCGGGTAAGCTGTACCTGTGCTCCCAGCGCGCGCAGGTGGAAAATCTTCTCGCGGCTCATTTTGTCCGGCACCACCAGGATCAGGCGATAATTTTTCTGCGCGGCGATCAGCGCCAGCCCGAGGCCGGTATTGCCGGCGGTGGCTTCGATAATCGTGCCGCCGGGTTTTAATTTTCCTTCGCGCTCTGCCTGCGTAATCATGGATAGCGCGACGCGGTCTTTTATCGAGCCGCCGGGATTTTGATTTTCCAGTTTCAGAAACAGGCTGCAGGGGCCGGTATCCAGCTTATGAAGCTGCAGCAGGGGAGTATGACCAATCAGGTCGCTAACGGAATGAAAAACTGACATAACATTTTGCCCATTCGTATCGAGATGATTTGAATGGTAGGGCTGCAAAATTGGCATTTTAAAGAACTTTTGTCTGCCGCTAAGAGCAAAAAGGAATATAAGATGCTTTTTAGCCGTCCGGAGGGAAAGGTTGTTAGCCGCCTGGGCGTGTCGATTTCCAGAATAGCGCGCTTTTGCCCGGTTTTTCGCCGAATTATCCGTTTTTACGCGCTGCTTTATCTCTATTTCAGAAAAGGATTGCCAAAAATATTCGATAGTTTCCAGCGGCAATTTTCAGGTGCCAGCGAAAATATCAGCGCCGGTATACCGGGACATTGTTCAACGGAACAAATTCAGATGGATGAATTATTCCTGATAAGACGCTCCTTCTCGTTTCAATAAAAAATATATATCAGGAACCCTTTTTCCAAAAATATCCTGCCCTGCAGGTTAATCAGCCAGGAAATTGTCTGGTACGATCCAGTTAACAGAACAGGAACATAATTTATACCTGAAAGACATATACATGTAATGATTCAGTCGTAACCAGTTACAAGGAAGCTACTATGAATAAAAACGACATGAGTCCTTTACCTACCAATACCCACGAGTGGTTTTTTAATCGTAACAGCATCATCATTTTGCTCGATATTGTTCTGTTTATCGTTCTCTACAACACGCTACCCTATGAGCCGAAGGTGGTCATGGGACTGAGTATGCTCGCTTTTATCGCCGTATTATGGTTAACGGAAGCGCTGCACGTGACCGTTACGGCAATAATGGTTCCCGTTATGGCCGTGCTGTTGGGGGTATTCAATACCCAGGCGGCGCTAAACAGTTTCGCTAACTCTACGATATTCCTTTTCCTCGGCGGCTTTGCTCTGGCGGCGGCGATGCATGTGCAGGGGCTGGATAAAGTCATTGCCGATAAAGTATTAGCGATGGCGAGGGGCAAAATGAGCCTCGCGGTCTTTATGCTGTTTGGCGTGACGGCTCTGCTGTCAATGTGGATCAGTAATACGGCGACGGCCGCAATGATGATGCCGCTGGTATTGGGGATCCTGAGTAAAGTCGATGGCAAAAACAGCCATTCGACCTATGTGTTTGTGCTGCTGGGGATTGCCTATAGCGCCAGCATTGGCGGGATGGCGACGATCGTCGGCAGTCCACCGAATGCGATTGCCGCCGCCGAGGTGGGGCTCTCCTTCTTTGACTGGATGAAGTTCGGTTTCCCGGCAATGATCGTCTTACTGCCTGTCGCTATTGCGATTCTTTACCTCGTGTTCAGGCCGGAACTTAAGGGGACCTTTGAAACGAATACTGAGCAGGTCGATTGGGATAAAGGCAAAGTTGTCACCCTGGCTATTTTTGGCCTTACCGTATTCTTCTGGATTTTCAGCGGACCCATTAACGACCTGCTGGGCGGTTTTAAATCCTTTGATACCATTGTGGCATTAGGCGCCATTATATTAGTCAATTTCGCCCGGGTGGTTCACTGGAAGGATATAGAAAAAACGGCTGACTGGGGCGTGCTGTTATTATTCGGCGGCGGTATCTGCTTAAGTAATGTGTTGAAAGAGACGGGCACCAGTCTGTTCCTGGCAAACCAGATTAGCGGGATGGTGGCTCATATGGGGATATTTATTATTATCCTGGTGATTGCAACATTCGTGGTGTTTCTGACCGAGTTTGCCAGTAATACGGCCAGCGCCGCTTTGCTTATTCCCGTATTTGCCTCAGTGGCCGAAGCGTTCGGCATGTCGCCTGTGATTCTGTCGGTATTGATTGCCATTGCGGCTTCATGCGCTTTTATGCTGCCCGTGGCGACGCCGCCAAACGCTATCGTTTTCGCCACCGGCCATATCAGGCAGCAGGAGATGATGCGCGCCGGCCTGTTTTTGAATATTGCCTGTATCGTCGTTTTGACCGGATTTAGCATGTTATTTTGGATGTAACTTAAACGCAGCGCGGCGGTCATTGCTGGCCGCCGTGTCGGGGTGACTCTCTTTGAGCGACAGGCGGGGCGCGCTCTTGTCATCGGCGACATCGCCAGTATAAAGCGATGCCGGGCATTAACGATTAAGCCAATAATCTAGGGCAGCGTAAAGGTCACTGTAGCCCTGGCGCTCCAGGCGCCTGAGGCGCTCGAACTTTGCGCTTTCCACTGTGCCGTCAACGACTGTGGCGTCTGCACGGGGTGGGTATAGGTCGCGCCCGAACAGACGTTGGCGTTGGTATTGTCGCGCATTATTCGAAAATCGATTTGCCCTGTTGTCGCGCAGGTCCAGGATTCAAGAACGTTAAAGTTTCTTGTACTGTTAATCATAAACGGGCGGATTACATTGCCCTGCCCGGTTACGGTAAGCGGTTGTTCCATATAGGTTGTGCGCCAGGCGGAGATAGTTCCAGTGTTAAATACCGTCCCGGGGAGAATATCAATCGCGGCAATATTGCGGATATTTACGGTGGTAGTATTGATGATAGGGAGTGCCGGCGAGTAACTAATCGTCGGGGCATAAGCGGGTTTACTGGTCGCAGGCACTATCGTAAAAGAAAGGGGAAATGCAGTCCCATTGTCCAGCCTGGAGACACCACCTTGCAATACGCTGCAATAAAGATAGGTATAAGGCGGCGTTTTGGCAGATAGTGTCGCCTCCAGATTGATATCGAAAGTTGGCCAGGTGTAACTTGCTTTTCGAGTCATACTTGGATAGGTGAAAGAGGTCGTATTGACGTCTATTATACCTGTCTTGTTCAACTGGACAGAGCTTGTACCAGGGCCAAAATTAAGCCCAACAAAATCGCCAAAAATCGTTAAAGAATTTACATTACTCGATGCACTAAAAAAGGATTTACAAGAGGCGCTTTTCCCCATATAGAGTACGTCAGCATCTAAAAAGCTAAAACATCCGTTTACGGTAAGAGAAGTTCCGCTGGCGGTTGCTGTACAAGCTAATTCGGCATTAATTTCAGCGGCGGCTGATGTGGCAATAGCGGCACTCCCAGTGGCGTAGGTATGCGCTCCCCAGTACAACAAGCCTCCTCGTGCGGCAGACGTAGTAGTGCTAAGGAGAACTTTTTCACCGTTAGGAATTACCGATGCGCTGGCCGTAACGGTCTTTGGCGTTAGCGTGACGGTTATCGGATCCGTAGTATAAGCGCCGGTTACCGGATCAAACGATCCGCTATTGGCCTCAGGGGTGACCATCAGCGTTGCCGCGATGGCAACGAACATAAAAACAAACCACTTCATTCTGTTCTTCCTCGTAAGGAGTGCTATTTACTTCGCCCAAGGGCGCAGAATTATTGACAGACGCTCGTCGTGTTCCAGAGACCGGACGCGCCAGCAGATTTATGGGCTATATAATCCGCCCGGCAGGCGGTTTCCTGCCCCTGGCCATTCCCCCATTTCACCTGCAGCGTCCCTTTTTGCGGTAAACCGCTCAGCAGCACTTCTCCGCCATCACCGACAATTGAGGCGTTTTCTTCACTTTTAAGCAGTGACGCCATTGCGCCAAAGGGGACCGGTTTGCCGCCGGGCAGCGTTAATGTCATCAGGACACGGTGGCCAATGGCGGTTTTATACTCCGCCCTGACGATAGCCCCGCGGGTGGGAACAACTTTATTGGTCATATAGGTGATATCGGTATCGTTCCGCAGGGTCTTGCTATTCAGGCTAATATCATTGCGGCGATAGGGGGTCAGATAAGGAACAACCGCATAGCCCCGGCTGTCCGTAGAGATACCGGCGTAGTTATTGATGCCAATGCCTTCAGCGCCAGGAGCCTTAACTAACCCAATGGTTTCACCCAGCGATTGGGACAGCGTGATACCATTCTCATGAATCACTACCCCACCGGCTATGCCATACCCCAGCTGTTGACTGTCGCGACTGCGGCTGTAGGAACCATTTAACGTTCCGTAGCTTGCCTTCCAGCTGACGTTGCCCCCGACGACTTGTTGTTCGCTGCGCCCGGCGTGCGTCGCGTTTATCCCCCAGTCAAGACTGGCATCCTCAAAGGCTGAACCATTCAGTCGCAGGTTGTGGCTGGTCCCGTTTCCACTCGCATGGGTTGTCCCGTATGAGGCGTATGTCCGGTTGAGGAATTTATCCAGCGGCACATTGATTTCAAAGGAGACCACATTATCCTGTTCGGCATGGCCATACAGTCCGGTATTCCGGTTCCAGGAGTAGTTCAGACTGATACCAATCGCGTTGAAATTTTTGTAATACCCCAGGTTTGCCGACAGGCTGTTACGTTCTTTCAGCCAGTAATCTTCGCTAATCAAGGATGCATTCAACGCCCCAAAGTTATCGCCAAGATCCTGATTCAGCGACAGCTCTGCACGGTTGCGCCGGCGATCGGTGATATAAGAAGGAATGTTATTATCGCTGCGGTAAGTCCCCAGCGTTTCTTCCAGCGAGCGAAATCCGGAGGTGGAGTAGCGATAGCCGGCGATGGTAAAGTTCGTTCCCGTCTGCAGGAAATTTTTGCTATAGCGTACCCGGAGCGACTGGCCCTGTTGCCTGCCGGTATCGGTCGAGATGGAGCGGGAATGGATGGCGTCGGCGGAAAAGGCGCCCCAGCTACCGATATTCTTACCCACACCTAACGCATATGACTGATATTTATTGCCTGCGTTTTGCACGCCGCCGTAGAGCGTAAAGCCCCATGGAAGGCCGTAAATTCCGGTCCCCTGAACAAACAGGTTTTTTTCCGTGCGAGTATCGTAGGAGCGGAATTGACCGCCCGTTACGCTATAGCGAAACTTACCTTCACGCTGTAGAACAGGCAAAGATGCGTAGGGGATGCGCAAGTGCTGCTCGCTGCCGTCGGCTTCTTTGATGGTCACGTCAAGATCGCCTGCTCCCCCGGTGGAGGCCAGATCGGAGATCTCAAACGCCCCCGGCGCCACTTTGGTCTCATAGACCACGTAGCCGTTCTGACGGATGGTGACCAGGGCGTTGCTGCGGGCAACCCCTCGAATCACAGGCGCGTAGTTACGTACGCTGGAAGGCAGCATGTCGTCGTCCGAGGCCATCTGAAAACCACGAAACGGCACGCTATCGAAGACATCAGCTGGTGCTGAACTGTCGCCTAACGTCAGCTGGCTGCGCAAAGAGATAATATTCCGCTGAAGATAGCTATAGACGTTGTCCCATTTACTTCCACTCTGATTACTATGCTCAAAGGTGGTGTAGTTGCGCAGACGCCAGGGACCGATATTGAGACCGGGACGCAGGTTCAAATACGTGCTCTCATAAGTCTCTGCACCCTTAAATCGGCTCTGATAGCTATTCATGTTGTAATTGAGGAGGAGGGCTGGAATACCTTCATCCCAACGTTCAACGGGCACTTCATCCAGGCTGCGCGTATTCATTGCCGCATGAGGGATACTCAGATTCAGCTTTTGGCGGTTAAACTGAAAGTCGGCAAATGCATCCGGTATACCCGCAAGATTGGCGCATTCGCTATCATTGACGGCAAGTTCTGGAAATGAGGCGATATCAATTCCCCATTGGCTAAGTTCTGCCAGGGTGACGCAGGGATCCAGCTTTCCATCCTTGTTCTTTGAAAACATCACATCGCGGGCATCTGCGGTCACCATTTCGTTATTGACGTAGATATCTACACGGTAGTTTCCTGCTGGCTGCCCATTGACGACTTCAAATACCGAGAGGTCTGTCGTCGGCGCGCCATCCCCTTCGCGAACCTCAAGCAAAGCAGGGTTAAAAAACTCATCTGCAAACGATATGGCTGGAGCATTGAATAGCGCAGACATAATCAAGAGGCATGTATATTTCATATTGAAATTGAACTGGCGCAAAATCCCATACCTATTAATCAGATGTGATCAGTAAAAATTAATATTTTGAGTGGAACTCTTTGCCACTCGTACCGTAATCATTAATTATTTTCCAGCTAACGGTGTTACCGACTGCCCCTGCGGGAATAGTAAATAGTCGTTCTGTTGCTGGTGCCACATAGGTCTGTTCTGGTAAGGTGGGTTTAAATATCTTTCCGCCCACCGTAATGACGCTGAAGTTCATATAAAACGGCGTTGGGTTAGTCACCTGGATCTGGTTACCGACTTTTTTCCAGATAAGTTTATCCCCGCTTTCTTCAGGTAAACCTTTCACAGCTGAAGGACGATAAATAAATTTCAGCCTTTTTTTGATCGCCAGCTGCAATGTATTAGCCTGTACCTCATTTTTTTTAACTGAAGGGATAGTCTTAATGTTTAGCCAGAATAATGACTCGCGGTCTTGCGCAAGGTTTGCACCTGTAAAGACCGCGCGCAAAGTATTGTCCTGGCCTGGCTCAAGACGAAATAATGGTGGGGTAATCATAAACGGGGCCTTAGCTTTGCTATTCTCCCCTTCGTCCACCCATGACTGAATAAGAACGGGAATGCCCTTGTTCGTATTGCTTACAGTAATCGATGCTTCTTTTTCATCGCCATGAAAAACCAGGCGAGTCCCGCCGACCGAAACCGCCGCATGACTATTTATTGAAAAAGTCAAACATGACGTCATTAAAGATAAAACAAGTAACGCTTTCATTAATACTCCGGTAGCGGAGGTGTTACCACCTCCGCTGTATGTCAAAAATTACATATACGAGATGTTTACCTGGGCTACGGCGTTAGCAACGCCTGCGGTGACAGAAGCCGCAGTACTGATGTAATTAGCCGTAAAGCGGAGCTGTTGGGTCGCGGTGCTAGTCAGCGCAATACCTAAATCGGTAGAGTTAATATCGATATTGGTGCCGTCAGCCTTTTTGATATTAATAGATACGCCGGTTGCGCCGCCGCCGGTCAGCGCCAGGTCGCCTGCCGCATCCGCTGCCCCTGAAAAGGTCACCAGCGCGGCAGTCGGACCACCTGATGCCGGACAACCCGTTAAGTTAATGGAAAAAGGAACCGGGAGGGTCGTTGTTCCTACCGTCGGAAATTGAGCAACACCGTAGGTGCCTAGCGGAACGTTCACAGTACTGTCAGAAGTGTCTACACTGCAGGCTTCCTGAAGAATGGTTCCGCTGAAGTTAACGGTGGCATCTGCAGCCAGTGCCTGAGATGCAGACACAGATAACAGACCAAATGCAAACGCAACTGCTGATAATTTTTTCATACATCATTATCCTTAATATAAGCAACCGAAGTCATTCGGCGCATATTGCTATAAAGTTTCACAGAGCCATATCACATGAATGGCCTTGGGTAACAACATAACGATCCCGTTATTTCTATGCACCTGAAAACGTCTTATTAAGAATGTTTGATCGTTCATGATTTACGCCTGGAAAAATCCCTCTCCTGGCATATAAAAGTTGCAGCATGACTTTTTGCTGCTGGCTAAAAACGGCACAAAGCGTACTTATCAAAAGGCTTAATAACATTACCTCTTCATTTATCTGGTTTTTTATTATCGAACCACAGGGGGGGGCGGTTGAGGGCGGGCTTTATTACAGGTTAATGTCCTGGGTTTTATGTTGTAATTTTGTTTAAAAATCTCACTCAATTTAAATAGATATTAACAAGGTGCCTTGCCTTGACTGTTTATTAATATTTCATAATACCTGTTGTTATTATTTTAATAGCGAGGGATGAAATCGATAATGTTCTTTATAATCAATCGGTTGTGATGTTCTATTTTGGGGCTTTAAATGTATTTAAGAACCTTTAAGGTTTTTTAAGGGCATTTCATGTGGCAGCACGTGACAGTTTTTAGCATTAAATGAGATGATTTCCTTGAGAAAACTGTATTTTACCTTCACGTCCCGGGTTTATCCCTGACACAGGAAAACCAGGATATTACGCTATGGCTTTTTTATGATACGTCACGGGACGCGCGTTTTTGCCATGCACTCACAAATCGTGACCTGATTTTGGCTTTCAGTCATATAAAATTTAAAAGGATCAATGATGAGTAAGATTATAAGGCACGAAATTAATGAAAGCTGGGCAATATCCGGAGTGGTCGAATCCTGTGGTTTGGTCTTTGTGAGTTACTGTATTGGTAACATCGGGAAGCCCATCGAGGAACAGATAAATGGCGCTTTCGATAATTTGAGCGAAAGGCTTAACGCTATCGGCCTGACGCTGGAGTCAGTCGTAAAAATTGATGCTCTGTTTCGCGACGTATGGAATATCCCATTAATGGAAAAAGTCATGCGTCAGCGATTCAACGGCCATTATCCCGCCAGAAAATCAATTCAAACCGAGTTTGCCCATGCTGGCGGGGCCACAGGTATGCTCTTTCAGCTTGATGCGATTGCCTGTCGTTAATCGATGTCGCCTCTTCTGTTATTGACAGGGGCGCGCCGTTTCGCTGTTCAACCGGGAAGCCATTGCATCGGCCTCCCAGCTTGCTGACCCGCTAAAATAAATCGCTATCACACGAATAGGCATTTTATTCGGATGAACTGATTTTAAACCATCGCTTTTTTTGCCGGGTCGTAAAAAACAAAAGCGATTTTGTTTTTGTCAGGATCGCGAACGTAGGCACTGTAAAAATCAGCGCCGTAGTGCGGACGAAAAGCCGGTGGGCCTTCATCTTCGCCACCATTCTCAATCGCTAATCTATAAAGTTCCTGGATCATTTCAACGGATACCGCATTCAATGCAACCATGACGCCATTACCTCGGGTGGCGGGGAGATTATCAAACGGCATTCCAACGCATAATCCGGTAGTATGATTATCTTTGAACGTTCCCCATGCGGCGCCTTTTTCGCTACGCCCATCGAGAGGATGGCCAAGCACGCGCATCAAAGGCGCATAAAATTTATAGGAAGCTTGAGGGTCATTGGTTCCCAGCATAATATAAGAAAACATAGCATCTCCTTTTTAAAAATAGAGCATAACATAGCTAAGATATAACGAATATTTACCGGGTGTGAATTCAGATATTACATGAAAAATTCCCGGATAAGGTTGGCGATAATGAATAAAGAAGAGGTAAGGATCGTGCTTAACTTATGCTGTGCTGACGCTTCCCCTCAGCGTGGCAGGCTGGAATGATAAATATTTGTTATATCCAGTCAGAAGGGAACCACAGGCTCCCGACAGTAAAAAACAATAGACTTAACGGGGATAAAAAAGATCGACGCCCGGGCGCTATGTTCTTTTGACGCTAAGGATAGCGTTGACCATTAGCGCTAACACGCCGACGGGACTGATAAAAACATCTTCGTTGGGCAATAACTGATTGTAGTTTCAGGGTTTATTCGTTTTAAACCTACATTTTTAATCACGACGTTTCGTAAATTTTTAACCATTAACCGGCTAATACGTTTATGGGCGCGGACGTTTTTGGTGAAGTTTGACAGCCGAAAAGACTCAGCATTAAAAATTAAAACGTCACATATGTTTTTTCAATCATATAATTAGCTATAATGCATGTAATTCCAGCTACACTGATCACCTCCTTACCCTTTTAACCTCTTTTAACATATCAGCCGCGAATAGCATATGTATTGGATCATAAACAAAAATATAGAATTTTGGCCTGAAAATAAGCGGTTAATCTCGTTGAAAAACCCGGCGCTGAGCGTCACATTGACGGCTCCGGCAAGCCACTGTCTTGTTCTTTTACTGGAAGCCTCACCGGAGCTGGTCAGCCAGCAGACTTTTTTTAAAAAAGTTTGGGAAGATGAGGGGATCCTGGTTCCTGCAAATACCTTGTATCAAAACATATCGATTGTCAGGCGCGGACTGCGCGATGTCGGAGAAACGGATAGCTCATTAGTCGTGACGGTGCCGCGTAAAGGTTTTCATATCAATGCCAACGTTAACATTGAAAAACGTGAAAAAATATCTTTAGATTCAGTAGGTTCTGCTGATGCATCTCTCGCGGTGCAGGATAGCGTTGCGGGAAAAAAAGCAACCACTGAATCTGTGGCTACCGTGCATACGGCTGATAAGAAAAACGCCCGCTCAAAGGCTGTCACACTCTTGATTATGGCATTGAGTTTACTGGCGGGCTTTTTTTCTCTGCATTACCTCTGGCACTTTAATGATGAAAAGCCCTTTTTTAGCAGCTATACATTAGTTGAAAGCGATCGCGGTTGCCATTTTTATACCATAGATGATAATCATGCCAGCATTGATAAATTTAATAGTTATAAGTCACTGATTTTCAAATCCGGACTGGACTGTAAGAAGTATCCCTTTGTTTATTTTTCCATGTCGCAGATGACTCCAGGTTTTATAGTGTTTATTTGCAGGAAAAGCTACACCGCGAAGGCTTCTGCCGGATGTGTTACTCTCTCTTTTCGTGGAATTGTACATGAATAGAATAAAAATTGTGATTGGCTTTTTTATTTCTGGCGCTCTGGCAGGGGGGATCTATAATTTTGTGAACGATAAAATACATCATAAGGAAGAGTGTACGGCATCGCTCGTGGTCTTCAAGGATAATACACAAACTAATTTGACCTTAAATTTCATGTATTCACTTGCTGAAGGTAAGGGTACCGTTGCGGTCAGCGGTAGCTATCTGGATGGCGGGAAACTGCAGGGCCATATCAGAAGAGATGTCATCTATGATATGGTCAAAAATCATGAAACTCACCATTTCCACTCCAGAGAAATAAACCGATACGGTAACATTGACTCTGTGTCGGATGAGTTCCTGGCCAGCATCCTGCCTGACTTTTACGTTTATCCAAATGAAAAAATAAGCTATATTGTTTCAAAGCAAAATGAGCATAGCTTTCTGATAAAAATTGGGTCACGACCGCTACTGTATTGTGCTAATTAACGGTACGGATGATGAGTCAGGCTTGCTTATCATCCACAATTATCTGGCATAATCGTCCTTTAAATGGTCTTTTATAATGAGTAAATCAGTTAGCTTCCCTGCGCCAATTTTTCGACAGGCCACATATCTGTAATTGCTGACGATCTTACTGGTGAGCGATAGAGATTCAGCGATAACATGCGTATCTTTACCTTCAAGGCTTTTGTTGAGAATGATTTTTTCAATTTTGCTTAAGCGCTGGTTTTTGGTCGGTTTACACTTAACCCGTCTGATCAGGCAGCGGAGCGCTTTCATTATGACTTCCGGCGGCGCTTTAGCATTTATCACGGTATCTGCATCACAGATGAGTGCATGCTGCGACGAACTCAGAATCAGTAATACTTTGCATCGCTGGTTTAACGAGGAAAGTTTGCTGGCGTTGCATTTGTTTTCTAAACTCAGATGCAGGATAACAATATCTTCATAGTTTAAACGATCGAGTTGCGGGTCGTCACACTGACAGCTTTTGATTTCCATCGCGTTATATTGTCCGACACAGATAATGCCATCTCGAAGATACTGGTTATTGCTGATGATGAAGATAGCCATGATAACTCCCGTAAGCATTTCACTCATGATGTGTCGTATTAAATGACTATATCTGATTGTTCAGAAATTCAAACTTATCTCGTCTTAAATTTCCTTATTTACTCATATTAAATGGTAAAACTTAGAGTAAACAAGGAGTTGTATGATTTTCTTGAGGTGTCTGATAAGATATAAATAACATTTAGAAAATTCCTTATTAAATAATAATCGTCTTTTAATGTGCTTGGAATAATCTTAACGTTGATTTGCGTCATTATATCGTGGTTGTGATTAGTGCTTTACTAATCTCATGCGTATTAATCATCTTATCTATTTGCGCAGCGTATAGCACTTGTCACCAGGTGCTATAAATAAATTCACTTGCGGGATGTGGTTTTATGAATGGGGTTATGGAACTTGAATTCTGGATGCGTGTTGCCATTGGTGAAGCTGAAGAGAGTTTGCGTGAGGGGAATAAAGGTTTTGGCGCCGTTATCATCAAGGATGGTGAGATGGTTGCGGCGGCGCATGACTATGAGGAAACAGAGGGAGACGCAACCTCACATGCTGAAATCAACGCGATTAAGATTGCCAGCCAAAAAATTGGCAAAAATTTAAACGGGTGCATACTGATATCCACCAGTGAGCCTTGTCCTATGTGCGCATTTGCCATCGCCTGGTCCGGGATAAGCGAAATAGCTTTTGGTTTTTCTATTCAGGATGCACTTGCTCAAGGGCGGCGGCGAATTGCATTTCAGTGCGTCGAGGCTTTTGATAAGGCGAGCACAGAGGTTATTGTTCATAAAGGTATTCTGCGGCGGGAATGCGCAATTCTCTATCGTGCTGACGTTCGCCGCGAAATTAATCATCTGCGCAACGCAACCGATGAAGACCTTAAGGCGCTGAACGCGGATTCCATTGCCCGCCGTACTGCATGGTTCTGCCAAAATAAAGCCGGGTTGAATATTGGCGATAGCCATTTATTAGACACCGCACACCGCTTACTTATAATGCGATTCCACGCTGCAGAGGTCGAAATGCCCGTGGTGAACAGAACAGAGAAGCAAATTACTTTCCACTCTATGAATTTCTGCCCAACGCTTGAGGCATGCAGAATTCTGCGCCTTGATACCCGGCACGTTTGCAAACTCCTGAATGAAGAGTCCACCGATATGTTAGTGAAAAAGATAGATAGCCGACTTCGCTTCTCTCGAAATTATAATAACCTCAGACCATATTCCTCTTTCTGCGAAGAATCTATTTCTATTGAGGATTGAACGTGTGTTGCCATAAGCGATGTGCCTGATTGTTCCAGGGGCCGTTAACGGAATTTAGCTTCCTGAAAAACAAAGCTATCCGTTAACCATCGGCGATTTAACAGGGCAAAGCAGGCGATCAGCGGCGTAATGTTAAAACTTTTAAAGGAGAAGTCATGAAATTAATCGACTTGCACATGCATTCGGCATATAGCAACGATGCCGATTTCCCGGTCAGCGATCTGCTTACCATGGCTAAAGCGGCGAATCTTGCGGCCCTGGCGATAACCGATCACAACTCGGCGCGATCCGTTGAGGAGTCTATTCGCTATGGCAGAGCAAATAGCGTAAGCGTGATGACCGGGATTGAAATCGACTGCGCGTTTGCGGGCAATAATTATCATCTGCTGGGCTACGGTTTTCGTCGAGACAGCCGGGATTTTGATGCCGTCGAACACAACTTCCATCGTCTGGAAACTGCCGCGACGCCGCTAAAGCTGGAGAAACTGCGGGCGCTGGGGTTCCAGCTTGATGAAGATCGCCTGTATGCCATGGCCGGCGATCGGGTCCCGCAGGAAGAGGAGATGGCAGAACTTATTTTAGAGGATGCGCGCAACCTGAATCATGATCTGCTGCTGCCTTACCGCGCGGGGAATGCGCGCAGCGATATGCCGTTAATTAACTTTTTTTGGGACTTTTTTGGCCGAGGCAAACCCTGCCAGGTGACGGTGGAATTGCCGCCGATGGCGGAGATGGCGGCGCTGATAATCGACAACGGCGGCATTCCGGTCATTGCGCATATCGGCGCTAACGTGAAGGAAAAGCCGCTGGCGGTGATTGACCAGATGTTGCCGCTTGGCGTACGCGGCGTGGAAGTGTTCTCCAGCTATCATGATGAGGAGCTATGTCGCGAACTTTATCACTACACGCTGGATAAATCGCTGCTGGCGACCTGCGGCAGTGACTTTCATGGTAAAAACAAACCCAACATTAAGCCTGGCGACTGTAGACCATGGCGTGACGCGCTACCGAAAACCCTGGAAATCCTCGAGCAGGCTGATCTTTATTGACGCCTGAAATCTACCGGCTCTGGGCGAGTTATTAAATAACAAGGACAAATGATTATGCGTAGAGGTATTATCAAGCAGGAAAAGAGGCACAGGAAGAGGTATCTGTTGTCAGTCAGAGAAAGAGATGGACCACCTTCGTTGTGCCTCTAAATAGAGAGTCACAAAATCGCGTATATTTTATGGGGGCGCATAGTATTGTTGAGAGCCACGTTTCACGGCAATGACTCTCTGCTTCGGATAAATTTAGCTACGGCTTGTAACGCCTCATCCGCTTCAGGTACCTTTCCTACCGATGACTGAAATACATGCCAGAGCCCGTCCCATATCTCAAGCTCAACTTGCATCCCAGCCTTTTTAGCATATCGGGAGAGGCGTAATGCATCATCGCGCAATAACTCCTCGCTTCCCACCTGAATAAATACGGGAGGAAGTCCAGACAAATCACCAAACAGGGGAGAGACAAGAGGATCGCTTCGTTCACTGTCCGAACAGTAGTATTTCACAGTCATTATCAGGTCTTCTATGCAAAGCAGCGGATCGAGATCCTTACACAGCGTTATGCTCTTACCAGAAAGTGTGAAATCTAACATGGGAGACAGCAGAACAGACGAGTCCGGCAAAGGATCTTGATGCTGTTTTAACAGGAGTAAAAGCGACATGACCAGTCCACCACCGCTGGAGTCTCCCGCGAGGATAATGTCCTCTGCTGAATAACCATTAGCAAGCAGCCATAAATAGGCCTGATGACAATTTAATAAGGCCGCAGGAAATCGATTTTCTGGCGCCAGAGGATATTCCAGTACCAGAGTTCGACAACCAGAATATTGTGCGAGACAGGCAGCGAGTTTTCTGTGAGTCAGACACGATCCCTGAGAATTTCCACCGCCGTGGAAATAGAGAATAATCCTGGTATTTATCGAATCGGGATATGAAATCCATTCCGCAGTTATCTCTGTATCGTTAACCGTTTCGATGCATACACCCGCAGGTAGTGTTGCCTTTATGGCTGCAGACTCCCAGACCTGGCGCTGAAGGGAGAGTGGGGTATTCAAAAGAAAATGAATATTTTCATCATGATTTTCAAATAGCTTAGCTTTATAATCTTTTGCTCCGTTACTCAGCATCTTCATTCCTTTTGCTGCTTACGCCAGAAATAATAATTGTCGGTAGTGCTTTTTTTGCATTTTAATAGGCATTAATTTATTTACTCATTCATAAACAATCTGAGAAATACGCCACATTATAAGTTTATTAAAATTCTTCGGCTTTTTTTTATCTTTCCCTACTAACCGACAAATAGCTTATTTTTTCAACGACGCTGGTGATAAGGCTTTTCCCGCAAAACAAGCGGACCTACGCTCAGGCAATTGATGCGAGAGAGCGTGGGGCAGGCAAAATCCCTGGCAATGAATTTTTTCTGGCAGAGAGGGGGAGGGGACTTTGAAGGGAAGCTAGTGCTGGCTCCCCAAAAGCAAAAAACCGCCTTGTGGGCAGGTTCTTTAAATAGTGGTGCCCGGACTCGGACTAACGCCGCAGGCGTTGAACAGCGCGCTTGTCGCGCTGGCCCCGAAGGGGTGAGCCGCCGTGCGGCGAATAATCGAACGGAGTTCGATGGAGAGTCCGCTCGC